>Ga0209085_1000085_pt1 | contig 65681 bp, 106 predicted proteins | sample C_131016_EF_Meta_FD_187310 | JGI IMG/M metagenome (GOLD analysis project Ga0209085, IMG submission 187310) | Freshwater microbial communities from Lake Croche, Canada to study carbon cycling - C_131016_EF_MetaG (SPAdes) (version 2) | ecosystem: Environmental > Aquatic > Freshwater > Lake... | reverse complement strand
CCCTAAAATAACTTGCAATATCTTCTTTGTATTTTTCCCAAAGCCCCGTATATGTGTGATCTTCGGGACTATATAACTCATACAACCACTCCATAAAATCAGCTTTTCGCTGTTCCGCTTGCGTATCCCAGTCGATCAAAAAACCTTCAGTGTCCACGATGGATCCTGCTTGTCTAGAGATCCTAGCATCGTTCGGCAACAAGCAAATAAAGACAACCTGTAAGACTTATTTATAGATTTTTAAATTTTTCCAGATCTTTTTTGGCTTGTTTTCGGATCTTACGTTCCCTTAGCCAAAGCTGGAAGTAAGCAATCTCTCCAGTTGTATAGAGCCAGAAATTACGAAGTGCTTCTTTAACCAGTTTTTTGCGTGAAGACATAGTGTGACCTCATTTTTTAGCTTTGATAAACCAGCCAGACCCAGGGCCTTCAACAAGCCAACGGGAAGACAGATTCTTTTTTGAGTATACCAGACGTTTTCCGTTGGAGTTTATGTAGCCACCGTTGACTAGATCTAGCTCGCCGTTCGGATCGTTAACTACATAAGCCGTGTTGGTTTCGTTACGTCCAATAACTATGATCCAATGGCCACCGCCCGTGGGATTACCGACAGGGCCGTGATGCAAAATACCAATAGGGACTGGTATACCCCGTACTAACTGAGAATCAATATCGGTCCAACCACCGTTCTGCTTAAACTCAGCCTCCACGCCGTAATGCGCTAAAGCATCCAGCTGAACAGGAGCACTTGTAGTATCTCCAAAAGTAAAAACTGTATTAATATATTCGTCGTCACCTGAAATACTACCAGGTTTTAAATATTTAAGCAGCATTGCACAGGAGCTGCTGAAACAAGTACGCTCTGGATCAACTGCGTTATCTCGTTGTGAGTAATAGGGGACATCCAATACTAATTTAGTCGGATGACTTACTACAGGACTTTGCTCGACAACTTTAGGATCATTGATTACTTTCCAGTGCGTGGGGAAAAACCACCAAGTCGCTTCAGGTTGCGCGGACAAGGAAACTTTGTAATGCGTCTCGCCAGGTAAAATACTTATCTGACTCCATTCATGCGCGGCGCCTTTGGGTACAAAAAGCTTCTCAACGGCGTCTAGCTCGGAAGCTTGCAAAGGCTTACGCTTAAGCCACGTGTCACGCTGAGCAATAATGGTGTGGGCCAAAATGTCGTTCTTCGCGCCCTTTAAGAATAACTCTTGTTCGGCTTTTCGTCTGGTTACCAACCCAGGCAATGTTTGACTTCCTGCCTTTGTCCATTTTAAAAATTCAGAAGCAACAATTTTTTTGTCGGTCTTTTCGTTAAGAAGACGCAACAAAGTGGAGGATCTTAAAGCTCCAATACCTACGTTGTATGCAAAGCTAACTAAAGCATCAAACTGATTTTGATTTATGGGAACAGTTAAAGCAGCACTTACCTCGCGCTCAAAGTATTCAAGATCTCGACGAAGTAAATCCTCGGCGCCATTTTCCGTTATAACTTGATTTTCTTTTACATCTGGACCCGTATGGCCGTAACCTATAGTTAGAACGCCCACGGCATCACGATACGCCGTTAGCTCACAACCTTCAAATTTTTTTATAAGCTCGATACCGGCTGCAGAAATCCGCATCACTGGTTGTAAACGTCTACCCCAATACGATACTCGCACCCACTACGACCGTTCAACTCGATGTACATATAATGTGACCCAGATGCGGAAATCCTGGTCTGGGTTGTAGAATTCTTGCGGTGGCTTAATTTAGAAGGTTTAGCATATACAACAGGAGCGCCAGCACTATTTAGAATAACTACGTCCCGAACGTTGTTTTGATCCCGGATATTAACTTGAAGAATACCAGTGCCGTTAACAGTTAAGGGATAATAATCAGAGAGACCAAAATATCCATCAACTGTATATTTCTTAGAATTAGTCGCGTCTACAACCACGCCGCTACCGCTAACTTGCCGACGTTGATCAAAGTGAGATGACGTTGTACGTTGTAACCCGCCGGTAGAAGTCCCACTAGCAAGGACAACATCAAGTTCCAGATTTTTAGAAAATTCAGACATCCGATTTAACACGCGATGCCCTAATTTTAGCCTACAAAAAATCTTATGGGTGGTTAGAATTGATTTGTATGTTTGGAGGCGCGGCAATGGAGGCTTTAGTGACTGGAATTGCCGCCGCTATCGGACTCTTTGGATGGACCTACGAACAAAGGCAACGAGTAACCGATAAAAGGTTTGAAAACATCAAGACTAGGTTAAATTCAGTTGAAGAAAAGATTGAAAAATTACCTATTGACTATGTGCTTAAGAAAGATTTAAATAATGATTTAGATGAGATTAGGACATGGCTGCGTTCTATTAATGACAAAATAGACACTCTGATACTCTCTCGCTAATATAGAGCTGAACATTCATATTCATCATGTCAGCTTTAATTGCTTACCTTAGCCTCCACGGGGCTGAGTTAGTTGCTCTAGGCGCTGCCCTCCATGCCGCCGCTTTGATCATCGTAAACCTAACCCCAACACCTAATGATAATAAAATTTACGGTAAATTTTATAAAATAATTGAAGTTGTAGCAGGTATTGTTACTAAATTGGCAAAACGTTGATTAAGCAATCTGATTAAAAGTAACAATAACAGAAGGAATACTAGGGCGGGTAGGGCTTGTTATCCCGCTATAGGCTGCAACCACGGCGCTAATGGTTGGAGACGACCAAGCAATTTCAAAATTGTCGCCGGGAGCACCCGTTAAAAAGTAATTCCATGCGGCAACACCGTGGCCATCCCCGCCGGTTAAAGTAAATCGCGTATTTGACCAAGGTAAATCTACATTATTTTTGACAAACCAAACATCTACATTATCATTACCTGCATCACTTTTTTCAAACTGAGCTGAAAATTGAATATTATAAGTACCTGAAATAGAAACAATAAAACGGGTTCCAGAAGCAATAGTAATACCATCAGAAGTCAGCGAAACAGTATTGCAACGCATGTAGTTCTTGCTTGTAGTCCCGGAACTTACTTGACGTGATGTATCGTAGAAACTTCCATAAGCAAAGTTAAGCTGACGAAAAGACTGTTGAACGATACCGCTTACACTCTGTTGAAAAGCAGGTAACTGAGTAAGTGAGTTAGATACTCCGCTCAGTGAAATTTGTTTAGGCTGAGCTAGTGCTTGAATTTCGTTAGTATCTAAAACTAAAAATACATCTTCTTGAGTGGCATTAACAGTACTTACAAGATCATTTAAAGGTAATACAGAGCGACTAAAATCAAGTGCTTTACTAAGATTCTTGCGAGGCATGCGGCTAAAACTAGATACTTATACTATACTCTCATTCAGATTGATCAGATTCTTTTTCGTCCACGGGGGCGGAACTTGGAAGCGAAATGGGCTTTCTGCAGATTCGTTCGTACTCTCTAGCAGCAATGCTTTGTTCATGATTATAACTAAGCCAATCAAAAATAGCTGTTTCTCGTTCTGTTGTCCAAAAAGTCTGTGATCTATACCAAAGCAGCATATCTATATCAGATTTATCCAAATTACATGTAGGGCAACAAGCAAGCAGGTTTCCACGCTTTGTTGATCCGCCTTTAGCTCGCGGTACAATATGATCTAAAGTATGTGCCCGGTCACTACCGCAATATGCACATTTATTGTCCCAAGCTTCTAATATATCTTTCCTAAACCGTTTGCGGGCTGTGCGTCTTTGGAGGCAGTTGAGATCAAATAAAAGCTCGTTCTCCTCGGCGGCGCTCAAAATCCGGCAGTCGCAGCTACCTACAATCTAGCCGTAAAAGTATCTAAATAAGCTCTTAATCAAACATTTAAAATGTTCAAAATAACTCCAAGTTCCACGTGCGCAATAAAAGATTAGAGTGGTAGACTACCTTGCGGAGGCCGAGGTCTCCTACCTTTATTAAATAATCAGAGTTCTACGCCATGACCAGCTCACTTAGTGCGTTTCTTGGCGAAATTGGTCGTCATAAGCTACTTACCCCTGAGGAGGAACTTACCTTGGGGCGAAAAGTACAGGCCATGGCGCTTTTGTCAGGAAAACCAATTGAACATTTGAGCACGGATGAGAAGAAAACACTGCGATCGGGTGAAAAAGCAAAAAACTTAATGATTACATCTAATTTGCGGTTAGTCGTGAATTTAGCAAAGCGTTATCAGGGCAAAGGGTTAGATTTATTGGATCTAATACAGGAAGGCACAATAGGATTAACTAGGGCAGTAGAGAAATTTGATCCCACGAGGGGCAATCGTTTTAGTACATACGCTTACTGGTGGATTCGCCAAGGATTGAATCGGGCTCTATCGACGCAAAGCCGGACAATCCGCATACCAGTAAATATTAACGAAAAGTTAACTAAATTAAGAGCCGCTAAAGCTAATTTACTTCAAGGTTCAAGTCGCCCAGCATCCGTGTCAGAGTTGGCTGAGTGCATGAATCTTCCACAGGCTGAAGTGGAGGAGTTGTTGGGTTGCGAGTTACGAAGTGCTACTGTCAGTCTGCAAGGAGTGGTCAAATCAAAATCCGATCCTTCAGAGTTGATTGATGTACTCCCAAGTGAAGAATTACCACCCATGGAGCGGGCTGAATTGGACGAACGTAGTGCTGCTGTTTGGACTTTATTAGATCAAGCCAACCTAATGCCCAAAGAACGGGTAGTTATTATGTTACGTTTTGGTCTTGACGGCAGCAATGAATGGCGGACCTTGGCTGAGGTAGCTAGACAACTAAGCTGTAGCCGCGAGTACTGCCGTCAGGTGGTACAGCGATCACTACGCAAGCTACGACGGACGGGGCTTCAGTCGGGTTTAGTGGAATCGTGCTGATAACCGGCAATTGCTGGGATTTCGTCCTTAAGCCTAGTACACTGATATTTTCTACATCACAGCATGACTATTACAATCCAAGAAGCCTGGGTCCAATTCCGGGCTGAACGCGCAATCACTCTATGCCCAACCAGTTTGGCTGCGGATTATAACCAGGTAGAAAAATGGATAAACCGATGCCCCGTGGTAAATTTGGCAGACGGAAGGCAAGTCATGACCTGGGTTTTGGGTGAAAAACCGGTTAAATCGAGCCGCCGGGTAGCTATGTATGTAAAAAGTCTTTATAGGTGGGCATGTAACGAAGATATAGGTCTATTACCAAAAAATCCGATTTCTTCATTTCGGATGCCTAAACCTCCGCAAGAAGACGAAGATATTATTGTAATCCCGCAGACAGAAACTTCAATTGTACTTATTGCTTTAAACAGTAAACCGACCAAGAATGGCGCTAGGTGGGATCATTACTCCGAATTTATGTTACAGACGGCTATGCGAACAGGAGAAGTGCGGGCATTAAAGTGGACTGATATAAAAGACGATAAAGTTTTAGTACATAGCAACTACACTCTAACCCACGGGCATAAAAATTCGACTAAAACAAACCGTAAAAGGTGGGTTCCGCTGAACACCCGCTGCCAAGCAATTCTTGAGGAAACCCCTAAAGTTTCCGATTATATCTTTCCCTGGAATCGCTGTGCGTTTCAGAGTTATTTTTATGACCGGATGAAAGAACTGCACAGTGCAGGATTGACGGAACACAGATACCGTCCGTATGATCTAAGGCACACAGCTATAAGTCGCTGGATAGAAGCGGAAATTCCCGTGGCTCAAGCGGCTAAGTGGGCTGGTAACAGCTCAGAAGTTATCTGGAAACACTATGTAAACGTAACTAAGGAATACGAAGTTCCCGTGTTGTGATTAGAAGGTAGTGCTCACATCAGAGCTGAAAGAGCTTGAGGTGGAGCTAGACGAAAAAACAACATTGGAGCCGAAGGCACTCGATGTGGAGTTAGTTGAGAAGACAACATCTGAATTAACTCCACTAGGTGTTTCGACCACGGGGGGATTTAACTGAGGCCACATTGGATAACCTGATCCAGTTATATAAGCTGCCAGTTCGTCGGTGTTATTAGTCGTGCCGATATACAGTACTTTATCGTTGCAGGAATACCTAATGTCTTGACGCCAAGTTTTAACACCGCTGGACACTGGGGTTCCGTTATCAACTTCACGAACAATTGCCCAATCTGTGGGACTTAACAGAGTATTTGCGGTCGTACGAGTCTGATCAATCCAACCAGAAACTAAAACTCCGTGGTCTTTGGGGATCAAAGTACCGCTAGCCGTATATCCCCAGTAGAACCTCTGATCGTAATAGGGAGTAGGTGAGTCGGGGACTTCTGTGATTCCAATAGCAGCCCGTTCTTCAGGCGAAGATAATCGAAGCCAGTTTGCTGGGTAAAGGGTATCCCCTGCTTCAAAAGGAACGTCCAAAGGTAAGGGATTTCCGTTTAAAACAAACACGGCGGGAGATTTTTACGTACCCTAATTATAACGGTTATTCCCCATGGGAAAAACTTGTTTTACTCCATCATTCCAGTGTCGCACCACACCGGCAACAATAAACAAGTTAGTTAAGAAATAGCTAATAAATATAAAAGTACGAATTAAAGCAATGAGATCGGCTTCTCGGTTGTGCTCCGATGCTTTTTCCCCTAAAGCTTTACTCCAGAGATTCCACACGTTATGTAACTACCAGAGCTTAGAACAGGCCCAATATCGTGCGGAGTTTTTATCCATTGGCTCATCGCAACTCATTCTAGATCTGAAGTTTGCGCGACGATCTTTATCGTGATGTTGAGTATAGTCTTCATAACCACGGCGGCCATAACGTACAATTTTTTCTTCCCCGCCGTGGCAAGATTTAACTACCCATTTGTGGGTATCACCTGCGGGAGCCCGCCGAGGCTGGTTGCACTTCATGTGCTCTTTCGCCAACCGTTTAGCTTTAGCGTGATCTGCCATAGTTATAGAAACATCTCATAATATAAAGTTTAATGGATTAATTTGTAATTGGTCCACCATATAACCAAGCGTCACAGGTTCTGGCGCCAGCACATTTGAACTTGAACAGTTGGCAATAACCAAGATCTGCGAGATCTTCTACAGCTTGAGGATCCGCTGCAGAATGCTCATTAATTGCTTGAATAATGCACTCCATTATTTTAGGAGACTGATCAAAAGCCGCACAATTGCAGCATTTAGCAGTTTGTACTGTATTAATATCGGTATTCCACATATCAGCTTTGTGTTCCCAAAATCCGGGATCCGGGTAGTCCGGATTTAACGGACCGTAATTAAACTTGTCAATTGTCCAATTACGATTTTTAATATTTTCTGTTATATCACAAATTGCCGTAGGGCAAACGTCGGAAACTTGATCTATTTTTTTATCTAATAGAACTCTGGCTTGAATTTTCATTTTTTTGTTACGTCTAGCCAAGTTTAATGCTTTATGTGCTTACTGCACTATATGAGATTAGAGGTTCAGACTACTGAGTACGCCCGAACTATCCGGAATTTCCAGATGGTTGCAAAATCACTATACCACCACGTGTCAAGCCCTGTCTGGATCAAGTCTGGGCTGGACCTCGACCCAGCCATCGCGTGTGAGTTTGTAAAGTTTTCCGTCGGCAAGGCGATGGATGGTTTCGGAGGAAAACCGTTGCCGAATCTCAGCTTTGCGACGTTCGATTTGTTCGCGGCATTTGGCGCTGAAGTCTTTCGTCAGTTCGGAGAAAGGGCGGACCATATTCGTGGCGTTACGGAAATGGTTGCAAAAAAGTATTTTGTTCAGCAAGTTGAACACTGCGCCGGGTACTGTCCACCTTGGTGAACAATAGTCCTTAACACGTCCAGCGCCACGTGTTAAGAAGTCGGCGTTTTGTTAACTTGAGGCACCCGTATTGTCAACCCTATTGTCAACCTCGGCATCGTGCGCGGGCAGTAGAAGGCGTGTCCACTACGAGGGCGGCCTGAAAACACTCAGTCCAGCCTCCAAAATCCAAGACTGGAGTGTAGCGATATTTTTTGATTGCCTGTTTTAACTCTTTTTCCAGTAAGTAGGCGTTCCAGAAAGTTGTTTTAACCGTTTCGCTTTCAACCAGTTCATAGGGAATCTGGTACATGCGTTTGGCAACCGTGCGCCGAGTGATACCGATTTTCCAAAACTCCTCATTTTCGCCACGCAGCTTTAAAAGATAAACCGTGCACGGAACATCACGCAGCTCGGGACGGGCATCAAAAAATTCTTTGCTCAAATATCCATGACTGCCGATGCTGCATTTAGGGCACTGATTAATGCCATAAATTACGCGTTCCGCTTTTACAAAGAATTTATGTTCGCATTCTTGGCATCGGAACCAAGCATTTTTCTGGATTCCGTTAAAACCGTGCAGATAGTCAAAGCCGTACTCGCTGCACTTTTCACGCACTTGCTCTTCGCTAAGTTTTGCTTTTGCGTTGTTGGTGCGTCGTGTTTCTTCAGCTCCACATCCACAGCTCTTACTTTTGCCTGTTGTCATATTGCTGGCTTGCATTACTTTTATATTGCCGCAATCACATTCACAGTGCCATCTGGTTTGCCAACGAGGACCACTGGGCGCACGATGCAAAACACGTAGCCTGCCAAAACGCTTTCCAGTGAGATCCTTAGCGGGCACGGCTGTAATTAAACGGACTTTCAGCCCATGCAAAACCAACATACGTGCCGCCTGAGGCATTAAAATCTGCGGCCGTGGAGCGCATCTTGAATCCGTTGGACAAAATATCCAAATCAGTTGCCGTTGCTGCTGCGCTGGACAAGTTGGGATACAGTTCTTCTCCAACAACGTTGTAAGTATTACGGACGGTATCCCATAAATACCAGTTACCCGTTGTATCTGTGCGCTTGATCAATAGAAGCTTGGGACGCATTCCAAGGTACACAAAAACGCCATCTGTCGAGCCATTTCCGGTGTAACTGAACCCATTACTGTACCCGACTACTGGGGCGAAGCAGTAGGCGATAAAATTTTGACCATTTCCACATACAGCAACATCATTGCCAATAGAAAAAACTGATGAAGTTGGAGCAGTGTCGTTAAAAATTGTTGAGGCTGTGATTGCACTATCTGTTGTATTTAAGCGTAAAAATTTAGTTGCGGTTAACGCCGTGTGATATACGGCCCAGTTATAACCACTGCCTTGGCTTCGAGACTTGATTATGTAAAGACTTGGTGCGCTATTTAAGCCATGACCAATAGTAGCGGTGACTCCTGTTCCGGTATAACTAACAATCGAAAACCCCGCCGTCGCGTTGGCCCTGACAGTGGAAGTGATGCTGCCTGCTGTGTTGGTGACTGTTGATGTCCCGGCGTCCCAGGTCCAGGCGACGTATGTTTGACTGGTTTCGTTGACGGTGCCCCCGCCGCCATCTAGCGAAAACCCATTCGAGTTAAAGGCTGATACGACACCGATTCCACCACCAGTATCTTCGGCATTTGCTAGGTCACTGATCAGACGATTATTTGCGCCGCGCACTGCATCAAACAAAGCATTGCGGTAGCTACTGGTGCTTCTGGCTTTTATCCAAACAAGATCAGGACTAAATGCAAGTCCGGTGATACTACGTGCTGCACCATCGCCAGTCCACAACGCAACATCCATCACCGTATTAGACTTCGTGACTAATGGAGCTGGCAGGTTCTGTGTGCAAAGTGCCTTGAAGCCTGATGGTGCGGTGTAGGCAAAGGCGCGCTGGCCGAAGTTGAATACACCGCTAAACGTATTTACCCCATTGTAATCTTTATGCGTAGAAGGAAAGTAGACGCCAGCGGTGATGCTTGTGAAAGCTGCGTTTGTCCCACTAGACGGGTTGCCGCTTGCCTGCCAAGTTCCGTTTTTACTAAACCACAACTTGCCTGCGTCTAAATCAAAAGCAACTCCAATAACATCGTTTGCAACCCATGAGTTACCGTAAGAGCTGGCCGAACTGTTGTTATATTTTTTCCCATCGTAAGCATAATAGCCGTAAGAAAAAGCGCTGTATCCAGGATATCTATCTGTAGCTGGTACGGCTGTAATACCAATTAACGGATCTGCCGTAATACTGGTTGGTGTAAATTCAAAATACCATTTGCCAGAACTAACGCCTATCGAGCCGACCGCTGGGCCTATAGAAGTGAAACCAGCGGTTGATGTGGTTAGGTCAAGGTTCCCGTTGGTGTAAGTATGAGCGGCATTTAGCGGATTCAAAGTGCAGTAATTTCCCCTCACCTCGCCGCCCACGCCGGTGTCTGATTGCGACCCGTTAGTGGGGGAGTCTACAAGGCTGTCATTCCCAGCACCAGCGGTAACGCTAAAGTTATTAGTTGTCCATGTATTCCCATTGCCGCTGCTATCAGTGCCCAGCGCAGCGGTAGTGGAGTTATCGTTAAATCTTAAATAAAAACCATTGGTTCCATAACTGCCGCCGCCAAATGCTTTAGGTATCCACTGCCCGGTGGTTGCGTCAGTCTCCGCAAATGATGCCGGGGTAAGTGCTTGGCCGTCGATGAAGTGGATGTTGGCTAGGTAGCCGTTGAAAAAAAGTGTTGGCGCTGAATAATAACCAGAGCCCAATGTATGCACAGTTCCACTTGCGTTTATAGGTAAATCAGAGTTTTGCGATATAGTTGCGCCAGAAGTTGCTTGCAAGACATTATTTACATATATCTTTAGCCGGTCCCCTGCAGTTGATTGTGTAGTATCGACTGCAAAAACAACGTGCATCCAAGCTGAAGGATCTCGATAAACTGCAGCGGTATCTATGTTGCCACCACCGTATTGTATGGCCAGGGTATCTGCTGGACTAAATCCATATGTTAGAAAAATGTAATCCGAACCATTTATATAAGCAGAAAATAAACAACATCTGGTCGCTTGATTACCTGAGTTCCCAAAGGAACTCCGCTTTACCCATCCCGCCCATGTCCACGTCCTACGGTTGCCAGCAGATGCGGGTGTGCGATTGAGATACGCTCCACCGTCGAAGCGGAGGGATCTACTCACTTGGAGTCCGCCAGCACTACTTGCTGCTTGAGATGCCCCGAGAAAAAACTGACTAGCTGAACCTGGTATCACTGAGAGCCCCCGGAGTAATTTGCAGTAAGGATACCAACCACGCGGGTCGGTGACACGACATAATAAGACAAAATATCAATACCGCTCGCAGAAGTTGTCAGCGTAGGTGCGGTCCCCCCTTGGAACGACCAGGCTCCGCTATAAGCCAAAGTGCGGCTGCCGGTGTTATCTTGACGAATCGTTATGGCGCCACATTGGCCGCCGCTGGCATTCGTTGGGTTAGCAAAAGTAGCACTTGTCGCTAACGTAACTGTAAAGTTATTACCTGTGGATAAATCTAAGAGAAGAACACCGGAACTCGTAATGGTGTTTACGGTTCCGAAAGATTGCTTCTGAACAACCACGGGGCCGCTGATTGGGCCGCCGGTTTTGTCATACTTATTGCCGACAGAAGTTAGAGCTGCGTTACCGCTAGCTAAAGCTGTGGCTGCGTTGGTAACACCTAAATTACCGCTGGCTAGTGCATTTGCACCAACAACAAGAGCCGCATTACCGCTAGCTAAAGCTGTGGCTGCATTTGTGGTAGCTGTAGCTCCAACAACAAGAGCAGCATTACCCGAAGCTTGTGCAGTAGCAGCATTCGTTATGCCAAGATTGCCGCTAGCTAGTGCATTTGCACCAACGACTAAAGCTGAATTACCAGAAGCCTGTGCAGTTACAGCTGCAGATATACCCGCGTTGCCACTAATTTGAGCTGAACCATCAATGCCCAGCGAAGACCCTACGTAGATAAGACCGCTAGGAGCAGCTGCAAGAACTACCGCAGTATCGCCAGCGGGTAGCTCTGAAAATAACCCGCTAACAATAACCAGTGGTTTACGAGCAGCCATGGTTCTGAGATGCTAAATACAGTATAGCGCCCGAAGTCAAAAGAGTTGGAGCATCATTTTCAGTTTACTACGCTTTGACATTAATAAAAATCTTGGTGCTACGTTTTTGATTTTTGTCTTATGTATTCTGAAGCTTTTCTACGAGCTTCCTTAGCTTTTTCGGTATTGGGAACTCGGGTTCCCACGGGTTTATCGCCAGATGTCGCTGATTTTTTAGCCTCATCAGTTGCTCGACGTTCTTCTGGAGTTAAAGCAGCCCAAGCAGCACGGGGTAAGTACCGTTCAGTTCTACCTTTCTCGCGGGCTAGATCAGTCATTTTAGATTAGATCGTTTAGATTGTTACTTCTTTTTTTCATATTCTTCCTTTGTCTGCCAATCTTCTTTAGTCCAACGGCTAAGGCGATTGGATGAAGACTTTTTGCCCGAGTAAGTTCCGCCCGCATCTTTATAATATTTAGTTGCTAGCTGCATAGCCCGTGCGCTGTGGCCTCCTAGTTTTGCTCGCGCTCTAGCCTTAGCACGAGCCCATTTCTCAGGGTCTCTTTTTTTAGCAATCTCTTCAGCCATAAATAAAATATAACAATGTTAAATATTGGTTAACTCAAAAGAGTCGGGGGTTTGATTTCAACTTCAAGCTCAGTCGTACTTAAAGCCACGCCAAGTCCGACGAGTGCTTGATAATTGTCAGTACCGGAAGCGGTAACCGAACCGGAAGCAGTTGTATACCGAGTGAGCTGCCCAGTGTACTTAGATAAGTAGTAGTACTCGCCGGGAATCAAGGAAGATTCGGCAGTTATGTTTGCGGCACTGACAACAGCAACGTCATCAAGATTCACCGCAACACCTGAAGTCACACCGGCAGAAGCGGAAGTTATGCCGATAGCGCCATAGTTAAAAGCGGCAACACCGCTGATGGCACTAGCGGGAAAAACTTGAGTTCCGCTGACATAAACAACAACACCTTGAATTAAGTTGGCTCCTGCTGTAAAGGACTGCGTGGCCGAAACTGTTGTAGTTACGCCAGCACCGTTAATCAGCCAAACTTCGGTTCCTGCTGAAGAAAAACTTGTATATTTACGGTTAAAGATGGCCCTGTCCGCCATGACCTCTTAAACACAAAGTTCTACTTTAATCTTACCACTTATTGACGCCTAAGTCCTAAACAGGTGTATAAACCAGACTAGGACGACTAACTTCAATATTTATACCGGAGGACGAGACAGCACGGCCCAACGTAACGCAATGCACCGTTGAAAGAGCGGAAGCGTTTACTTCAGTTTGGAATGCCGTATAAGTAGGTTGAATGGTGCCGGAAGTTATTGATAAGTAAGGCACAGACCCAGCGGTTTGTCCTGTAAAAATATACTGAATCTTGTCTTTATCTACACGAGTTAGATCACCGGCAACTACTGTGTCTAAAGCAATTCCGATGCAACGAGCATTAACAGCGTTGGCAGCAGACGAAGGATAAATAGTTCCCCCGGACGCTACCGTAACAGGTTGACCGGCAGTAATGGCTGTTGCTGCGCGAAAACTTACAATGGCCATTTTTACACGGTAACTACTTGCATTTTAGCCTCGACCTTGCCCACGGGTCTTTTTACGTCCGTGGCTTGCTTTGGAGTGAAGCCCTTGACCTTGCTTGGTGCGCTTTGGTTTAGATGAAATTTTGTTTTCTTGCCCCTTAGCCATTGATTTGTTCTTAGTTGCCATCAGAGTATACCGCTAAACCCAGGCTGTGCCATTCCAGACACGCAGTGAACCGGCACCGGAATCGTACCAGAGTCCGCCTTGTTGTCCCGGAGCAGGAGCTGCAACACCATAAGCTGCGCCGCGAGAAGGTCCGGTTTCATACCAACCGCTGCTGGTAGCATCGTAGACAAACAGGTTGCCGACTAAGTTATTGAACCACAGGCTGCCATCACGCGGCGGGGCATTGAAACCTGCACCAGAAGGCGGGAGGTCTGACTTAAGTGCCAGAGCTTCAGCATTCGTCTGATACCAGGCAGGATCACTGATCCCGTTACCGCTGGCATAAACAAAAAGACGACCTTCGTTGGTGTCGTACCAAAGGGTGCCCGGAGTGTAATTGGGCCCAGGGGATCCCGAGATTATCGTGGGGCTTACGACCTGGCCCGAGATTGTAACGCGACTGCCACTATAAACAACACTTGTACTACCCTGCCCAACAACACCGATATTAATAACAGAAGAACCGCCGCTTGTCGTTATATATACGCCAGAGCCGCCGACCAAGCCAGAAACAACAGCAGATGCTTGAGTTGAAACGCCCGATAAACTTAAATTAAGATCTTCAATAGCTCGCACAACCCCTGTAAAATTACTGGGATAGCCGCTGGGATCGAGTGTAAAGGTTGCTGTTCCCACGCCGGAAATTGTGTAGATACAGTTAGTCAGAGCCCCAATTATCCCACCGAACGAGGGGCCATTAAAACTATGGCGGGAAGGTTCGTGCGGATTACCAGGCATAACTACTGCTAAAACCCCTCCTAACTTAGATTCTAGCTTAAACGTAGTTTATCGGTAATTCCGAGGTTTATCAATTCGTGCGGACGGGCAACCTGGTCGGATGCAGAAACCCTTCTTCAGCGATCTTCCAAGCAGGAATGTTAGATACAGCAGCTCGCTTTCGGCATTCTTGCCAAAAACTTACATCTGGAAGTTCCTGCTTAACGGGAAGCACAGGTAGTTCTACACCCATAGAGACCTCTAGACTGATTGAGCTACTTATATACTAACACAGAACTTAAAAAAGGGCTGGATTATAGCCTACCCACGATGGTTTTTGAAGCAGGTAAACCAAAAAAAAGTGCTCTGAGAGCCAGAATGAGTCGTAAATTGCGTATGAGTTGAATATTTTAAATAATTTAAAAAATTAATATAGTATACGTATTAAATAGATTCAGCACTCAATTACGCAACAATTTAAATAGCTCAGACAACCCGCAATTCTGACCAAGGTTCCGATAGTAAAAAAAGAGTTGGTTTACCAGGTACAACCCAGACACCCTATGCTATGGTGAGGCGTATATCACTTCATATTCTCCGTGTACCAAGATCCCTATATATTTATATTTGGCTTGCTCTGCCGCTCGCCTACCGACCCTGTTGAAGGGCCAGTCTCAAAAGAATACGATTTAGACTCATTCCGGGTAGTCGAGCAGTCCGAAACTTCCACGCTGCACTGCAAATGCAGCCGGAGCGAGCCTCTAGTGCTGGCTACAGCAGACCTGAGCAGGGTCCACCCGGTCCAGGGTCTATTTGCTTGTCAGACATGCTTGGACGAACTGAAGGCCGCTCGCACCGTTGCTCAGCGGGTCGATGCTTGGCTTTCTCAGAACAGAACAAACTTCACGTTCCGCGAACATTTACATTTACCGAAAAACATTACCCGCTTTATGGACCCAGAATCAAAATTGGCCACTAGGCCACGTCGATACATCTACAGTTCTTTTCATGGTGTCGAACTCAGCTCAAAGGAAAATATTGTATCTACGTGTTCTGACGCGCACTGTGTAAACCCGTTACACTGCCAGATAGCTTCTAGTCCGGCAGCTAAAGTCACCGACCCTATGGTAAAGGATGCCTCACTATGGCTACAAAAAGGTATATCAAGCAAGACTCTACAGGAACTTATAGAGGTAAAGTACGGAGTTTTATTGAGTATGCGCACGATAGACAAGTTAAGGAAGTCAGCAAGCTTGTTATTAAAAACTCAGACCTATTGTGTGTGCTAGTGTACGAGCGGGTAATGTCCGCTAGCGAACTGATTACATCACTGAGGTTTCCTAAGACTAGAGTTTTTAAAGATCTCAAAGAACTTCAAAATTGCAAACTTGTGATTAGAACTGACTTTGAATCGCATACGCTCTACGTTATAAACGGACACTACCTAAATTTCATAAAAACCTTGCTTAGATACGATGAGCTTTCCGGAAGTTAAAGTAAATCTTTGGAACGAACGTTACGTTATCGACAACCTACCTTCTTGGTTGTACACAGATAATCCTGAACCAACTTCTATATTGGAGTGTCAGGCTAAGATCTCGGCGTTACAGTACACAATCCAAGATATTGATCTACAGGTAGAGATCCGCGAACTAGAGCTTAAGACTGGCAGCAGTCGCCACGGGTCTTCATTTGAGTTTGAGAAGTGGAAAGCTCAGGCACTGCGGGCCAAGCAGACTCACCTGTATCTGCTAAACGCTTACAGTTACTGGCTTTTGCTGAATGAAAGGGAAGCATCACCTTCGGTCCTTAATGACAAGTTAACCAAACTCATAAGTTTGCTTATCGAGGAACCTAAGGATTTCGTGACTCAGTTGGAGAATCTCCTGTAAGCTGTGTTTGCCGTCACTTGTAAGAAAGGCCAAGAGGCGGTAACGTAGGAGGGCGAACACTTTTAGCCTTTTCGGGTTCGCGGCAACTGATCTTTTGTGCCTGGCGCCAGGGGCAAAGGCACCTCCTACACCTATTTAAACATCATGTTTGAATTTAAAGAAACACTCACACTTCCGATCAAAGAAGCCGTCGCAGTATTGCGAAGTATAGACACATCTTTACAGGTATTAGCAAACACCAAATCGGGTAATGTAACCACGGCGTTCATAAGCAAAAAAGCTTTGGCAGAACGTTTGGGACTTAACTCTGTAGCCATAGATAAATTGGTGTATCAAGGAATAACGTCTAAAGGCAAGTCTGGGTTGGTCGAGGGGCGTCATTATTGCAAACTTGATCCTACGGAAACCAACACCAGCAATTTCTTGTATGACTCTGCTAAAGTCCTAGCAGACGCCTGGAATTCTTTTCAGAACTACGATGCTTAACCTAGGAAAAACAGCTAAAAAACTCGCTGCTACCATTTTCGGGACAGACGAGATCAAAAATCGTGTAGCCAAGAGCACAATGAAGCTCTTGTTGAGTGATATTGCCACGCTGAGTGCCGAATTTGCGGAAGCAAAGGGCGAAGGGGCTTTGTTTTTTAACCCAAGCAAGCCAAGTCAAAGTCAATATATGACTTTAAAAGACATTCAAATGGATGTAGCTAGAGCAGAAGAGTTTTGCGATGTTCCGATGGCAGAGTTTCTTAAAAAGCTCATGAATTTGGTACAGAAAGAAGATGTTAAGAAGAATCCCGTGATTGTTATGGCTAGTTATAGTGGTCTGACTGTTCACCAAATTGATTTAGATTCTATTGACGAAAGGATTGAGCAGTTGGTAGATGCCGTTAGCTAACGTCGATTTTGTTTCGCCTCCTGAGGTTATTGGGACTGCCACTTCCTTTTTTGACGGGCAAATTGAGTTAGATCCGGCATCAAGCGAACACGCAAATCAATTGGTGTGCGCAGACAAATACTTTACGCACGAAAATAACGGACTTAATCAAGTTTGGAAAGCTAAAAACATATATTTGTACCCTCCACGGGATTTTTTGTTTGGGCATGAGCAACCAAAAGATCATAGACTCTTTCGCAGGAACAAAAGATTCGTAAAGTCCGCTCAGCGAGTATGGCTAGAAGATTGTTTACGTAGATACAGGAAAAATGAATTTGATGAAGGTCTTGTTTTTTTAACTTCGACAGAAGTAGCTTTATTAGTTACCCAGAAACTAGATATAGATATGCCTTTGTGCATATTAAGCCAACGACCAGAACTTCATATAGACGAACCGGGGTTGCCTAAATTAACCAATGCAAAATGCTTTGGTTTTATTCTGTACTTTCCTAAGATGCACAATCCTAGAAAACGGATTGAAGAGTTTTATGGATTATTTAGTAATATCGGTCGGGTGTATTGCTGAGGTATTCGGGGGAATTATAACTTTCATCCGGTCCAAAGTTATCGCCCACGCCGAAACCAAGTCCAACAGGAGCTTGCATAGATGAGTTTTTTAAATTGACACGATCAAGCTCTTTTTTTCTTGATGCGTCAGTCTCTCCCCAGATTTCTCCCGCTAAACGCATAGGAAAATAACGATCAAGTCGTTTTTCGTGTTTATATAACGGTTTATCTACTTGATACGCGACTCGACTCTCGTGTAGAGAGGGTCGAATATGCCGATTAAACATTATATTTATAAAGACTTGCCATAGACCCTACATCAGAAGTAACCGTGGGCGGTTTAGCAGCTAACTGCATAAGCGCAGGGTTGGCCAAATTTGAAAATGCGGAATCACCTTTAATACTTTGGAACGCTGAGATAGGAGCAGACAAAGTACCGTACAACCTAGTAGCGCCACGCTCGCTGGTGCTACCTAGTGAAGAAACACCAGCTGATCCCATTCCTTGAAGATTCTGAATATATTTGTTAGACAAATCTGCAGTAGTTTTAACTCCAGCAGCGCCTGCTTGATTTGTTTGCTGCATATACTTTTGTGAAATATTTCCAAGATTTTGAGAAGCTTTAGATCCAGCTTTTTGTACTTGAGTACCAACAGTACCAAAATCACTCAGTACTCTTGTACCATAGTCTGCCATTTGATTACTTATGGCTGTATTCATTCCTGTAAAGGAAGGAGAGGCCAATAAACCTGGTGTAAAACCAGCCAATCGTTTTTGATATGCTTCAGTTACTCCAGTTATAACTGTTCCAAAATTTTTACGATACTCGGCAAGACTTTGAGGTGTAGTGCGGCCCGATAAATTTTTAATTGCGTTTAAAAGATCTGCCTGCTGCTGTTGATAACCAAGTGTACTTTGCTGCGCAACAGCTGTATTAGCTCCGATTTGGTTTAGTCCAGCAATAGCTGCAACATTTTGAGCTAACCCGTTGGAAGCCATTATCCAAAAACAGAGAGTCCTTGCTTTATTCTATCACCAAGAAACTGTCCTAACCTCAATAGTTGCTGGTCAGCAGACACTGAGGAAGAGTTGCCTGTTTGTGTCTGAGTAGCTGAAGGTAAACCAGCTACTGAAGAAGACCCAGCAGGATTGGTGTGTAACAATTTAACAGTATATTCTCTACCCTGCGGATCAGTTGTTTTAATAACACCTGTACCCATTTCTTCAGGTGTATAAACATCACCAGGTTTAGCAGCCCAGGATAACCTAGTTCCAGTACCCAACCCAAAATCTACCCCTTTATGGTCTGACGATGCTCCGGCAGTAGGAGCAGATCTCGGTCCATATGAAGAAGTAATAGGAGCAGAGCTTTGCCACGTAGCTCCTGTTTGACTATATAAAGGTGTTTTTTTATCACCAACTAGTATTCGGGATAACAAAAATGATCTAGCAGATTGTGGGTCTATATTTTGCCCATCTTTCAATACCGCAACATGAAGATGCGGTCCTGTACTGGCGTAGTCTTGGCCGGGTGCCGCAATAGAACCCGCTGATATTAGTCCGTTGACTGCGCCAGCATTCTGGGAAGGTTTAGCAGCGGTTTGAGCATTCTGAATCGCTTGCTGAGCCCCTTGAGTCCCGCGAACACTATTAATAAATGCTTCAAGCTGAGAAGCGTTTTCGTTATAGCCCGCTTCTTGTTGTTTTAATTTAGCAACAGTATTTAAAAGATCTGTGGGATTGAGCCCAGCAGGAGTCGAGGAGAGCATTGCGCTCATTGCTTTAGATTGATATTCTTCTGCTTTAACCTGATCTTCAGGATTTTCACTGGTAGCTAATTCTGCAGCAGCATCATTAAGAGCAATTGCGTTATATAGAGACTGATCATTGCCCGCAGGGGACATAGCACTGTTTAAAATATTTCCTACAAGGGCTTGTTCAATTCTTCCATTTAAATTAAAATCTGGAAGTTTAAATGTTCCAGGAGTTTCACTTACTGTTTGGCCTCCAGCAAAACGACTAACCTCGCCTTGTCTAGGAAAGTTATAACGAGGAGTTTCAACAGCTTTTTGAATTTTCTCAAAAGACACTACGGGTTGACCATAGAAACTTTTACCAGCCAAAGTAGGAAGTGAAGCCCATTCTGGAGCTAATTTGGCAATGTTTTGAGGATTAAACGGCGCAGAATATGGATCAACGCCACGCTGTTTCATGAGTTGGACAGCCGCTAAATCTTGAGCCGCTGGTCCAAAATCTTTAAGTCCAAGTTTTGCTGCTGTACCTTTCCAAGTATCAGGCATAAACTGATACCTGCCAGCTGCCGCACTGGAATATTTCCCACCAGAAATAACCCGATCTGGGTGACGACTCAAATCCTTAAAAGTACCGCCGCCAAAAATAACGTTATAGCCGTTATCCCCCGTCAGGTTACGGTCGGTTCCTTCGGCGTACGCAATAGCGTCCAGCCACTTGCGGGCGTTGGGATCAGTTATCGGAGAGGGCATTGTCATCCTCAAATAGAGCTACGTTAGTGTCCACGGAAATGCCAACCTCGTCCATCACAGCACGATAAGCTCGTTCGCGGCAGATCAGGCGGTACACAATAGTCCACAGAAACTGGTCACGTTCCTTATTTTGCAAGGAGTGGGCCTTGTTCCTAATTCTAGTTAAAGTAAAGTCATCTTCCAACGTAAGTCCGCACTGTAAATTGCCTGGATCGTCCTGGTACTGAACTCCCACCGGTTTACTACAGCTGCCCCCATTGTAGCCAGTAAGTGAACCCGACAATATGCTTACATACAGCTCACCGTACGTACATAAGTAGTAAGCATTTACAGAATTATAAAATATTAAAAATTAGTTTATTGGAAATCTAAAGAAGAAGTGAGTTGTGCCTAAGTGTATTGCGCTCATAAAAACTATAGCTAGCATATGTTTGCCTACAATCTCCGCCATACCTGGTAGATGGAACCGAAAACTCTTTTGACGATTGCCGAAACGGCAAAATTACTTAACTGTTCTAGTGGATTCGTACGCAAGCGCATTGCGTTGTCTGAGGGAAATCAGCCTGGTGGTTGGCCTAAGTCCCTTTATATCAACCTCCAACCCAACGGAGCCAAGTCTCTGTTCCGTGTGGACAAAGAAGCTTTGCAGAATTTTCTCCGGGTTGCCGATGAGGAAGCTAGCATAGAGGAGCAGAACATCGAGGCTAGTAGCGCCTGCTCGCTTTGATATGACTTACTCGGACTCTTTTACCATGACTCAATTTGCGCCCACGGTTGTTACGGAGTCCGAGCCAGTTATTGTTCAACAAATGGAGGAAAGCGGCGAGACCGTACAAGGTCTAGTTGAAAATTTAATTGACTATGCTTCTTTCCTTCATCAACTATATGCTCAAGCACATTTAATTCATTTAAATATAGAAGGACCTTTGTTCTTTCCGCTTCACGCATTTTTAAAAGATCAATATGAAGCTCACATTACGCAGTTTGACACTATAGGTGAGTTTGTACGTAGTCTGGATTATCTAGTCCCCTTGTGCCAAAAATGTTTACTGCAAGCACACAAAAGTTTTAAACACGTAAAAGATTACGACACTCGTAATATGCTTACGACTTATTTAAAAAATATAGACGATGCCGGGATGCAAGCCAAAACTATTGCTAAATATGCAGAAGACATAGACGCTATTGATATTCAAAATTATTTGGCGGAAGTTGCTGGAGCTATGTTTAAAGCTGCTTGGATGCTCAAAGCTACACTGCGGTCTAAGTAAAAGCCCATCCGTTAAGTACTCGGATATATAATCCGCTGGGAGCCGTTCCAGAACTTTGTATTTGATAAACCAAAGAACCTGAAGGGTACGTCAAAGGTGCAGGTAACCCGCTAGTAACAACAGCTGTCACAGTCTTACCGACAGCAGTCACAACACCGCTGGCTAAGATAGCTCCGCTGGCCAATGTAGCTGTATCTGCAAAAGAGCTTATGGTGCCGCTAGCGATAATACAAGAATTCGCTGTATTTGCATGTTCCGCTGTGTCAGCAAAACTGGCATAGATCTTTTGCCACGCAGAACCAGTCCAAACTTTTAAGTAATACGCCGAGCTGCTGGAGTCTACCCACAGTTCACCTCTGGAATTACCCGGAAGACCAACTGGAGTGGAGTTAGGTGCAGTCGTACCGTATCCTGGAGGACCTAGTTTGCGTATACCACCAGCAGAATCCTCAAAATACAAACCAGGATCAGCAGCACCAAAACTTAACGCCAGTTCGCCGTTAACTACAACGGTACCGCTGGGTCTGTCAGAAGAGTTCCCTGAACGTTTTAGTAGGGAAATTACGGGAGTGGATGTCATATTAGTAGGTGCCTCCGTTTATGAATGCAGGGTAGGTAGCAGGCGGTATCAATACCCCATTACTATACAAGCCTCCATCTAAAATTGTAGTCGGTTGTATAACAAGTTCTCCGTTAGCATATGTGCCTCCGTCATACGTGTCTTGAGGAAGGCCAGCTGGATTTAATGGATCGAATTGTTCGATCGTATACATTTGAAAATTAGTATCTTGTAATTCTGTAAGATCCTCTAACTGCCCAAAATTTAAAGTTTTAGCAACCATATTGTACGTATCAGAATACAATAAGCGTTTAGGGAGGTCATCCAAAGTCGGACTATATTTTTGCCACCATGCAAAATCTTTATTTCGTTTAAGAAAATCTGTTTGTTTAATTAGATCTCTTTCAAATTTTTCTCGATAATACTCATTCATAGGTTCATCATTAGGTTGAGGTAGATAATATGATGTGGATCCCTCTAAACCATATTTTCTGTATAAATCCCAAAAAGCTGCATAAATGTGTTTGCACCATTTAGGTTGAAAATAAAAGAGTTGCGGATCTGAATATAGAGCAGTTTCGGAGTACGTAGCAATGTTATAAATTTCATTAAGATAAATAAAACCAAAAGTTCTTACGTATCCTGGGTAGTCGCTAGAAGTGGAAACACGAGTATCCGCAGAAGACCCTGCATCATAATAACCTGAATCGATATTTTGTACTCGGGTAAACGGATATCGTTGTTTTATTGAAGTGTCGTATAAATTAAATCCTTCTCTATTAAGAAAATCTTGGCATGAACACTGTACGCGAATTTCTGTTGTTAAAAATTCTCCGACAGCAGGAGGCCCGGTGGCAGGAACAGCCATAGTATTCGCATCAACCACGGTCCAACTTGTGTTTGCAGCTACGGACAAAAACAAGGTATTAAATATTGGATTTATACTTGGCTCTACTATGACTCCATCCGTACCGACACCGATTACTGTGTAATTGTTATAACCATAGGTTTTTGAAGTACCATCTGAATTAAACCTATTTGATAAAACTTCCCCGTGGAAGTATGAAATAGGTGATCCAAAATTTTGACTAAGCTTTACAGCGTATGTTGTTTCATCGTAAAGAGTTACTTCTGCAACAGAAATACCAAAGTCAAGAAAGTTAAATGTATCCCTGGGCCGAATACCAACCATGTGCATTCGGGTGTCTGCACGAGTGGTGGGGTAGACAAAAAATATTCCAGGGATGTACCCGCCAACTCCGGCAGTGCCTGATACGTAATATTTAAATGAAGAATAGACTAAACCGCTATTAGCACCCTGGGTGTACATACTAAGCTCATAACCACGGCGCCAACGAGACCAGACAGAGGCGTAGTTATAATCGCTCAGAATACCAAAATCTTTTGTACCAACAGCGGGCCTGAACCTCCGATGAAAAGGTAAAGGTCTCAGAAGCTGATTAGGGTCGTCAGAGCCCTTAATAGAGCCTACTTGCTTTACAGACTCTATTCCTATTTTGCTTTTAAAGTTAAAGTTATCTGATCCTTTTTTACGGGACACGACTTAATAGAAGCCACCCTGAGCCCAAATAGTGATACCCGAGGGGCTTAGGCCACCAGACACAGCAGAAGGTCCGTTGCCAAGATAACCGGCACAAAGTATATAACCTTTTTCAAGGTAAAGCCCTTCGCCCTTTCCTGTTTCTATGGGACGAAGTAAGTTAGTATCGCCCACGGAGGGGACAGGAGCTAAAACAGCAGGTAACTCAAGGTGCTGAATCATGCCTTCAGTGCCGCCACTAAGTCCGACTTCAACTTTAGATATTAGTAATGCAGTAGATGTTGAAGGCGAAGCTTGGTTAGGGGCGTACACATAGAACCCGAGTGCACATGTACGAATGCCACTGCGGTTTGGATACCCTTCATTACTGACAACAAAAATATCTTCAACAAGACCAGCATCTTCTGTGGGAAGATCCCCCACACGCACTAGTTGAACTAAATCACTAAAAGCGGGGTTTGTGGGACTGACAACGGTAGTTCCGTTACTGATCCGTGCCCCACGCAGAAAAGGACGGTCAATAAGGCAAGGTGATTTATTAGTACTAGTACTTGCCATTTAAGTCTCCTGTTTAACCGAACGAATTTGCTGTTCCCCTACTATAGCGGGAATAATTATCGGTAATTGCTTTGATGAGACTTGTAGCGTCCGAAGTAGGCTTGCTATTAGCATCAAACCCAAATGAATCTGACGTTTTATTTGGATTAGACGTAAAATATTCAGCCAAACGAGACCCAGCAAGACGAGAAAATTTTGGAGTACCTGTCAAAACATCTCCTGCTATACCAGCACCAATCCCAAGAATTTTGGCAATATCAGAAAGACCAAAATTTTTCTGCGGGTTTGATTGGATCGAATCCATTGAATACGCGGAAGTATCAAGACCAGGTATACCCTTTCCATAAGGGTCATACCCAGTAAGATCCACACCGGATGTATCAAAAGAAGAAAGTGACATGATCAGCCTCCGATGATTGAACCGGTTTGGAATTGACCCATTTTAAGCTCCATGGCACGACGCAACATAGCGTCAGAAATCTTAGCAGTGTCGTACTCCCTAGCAGGAGCTTGATCAAGGAACTGACGATCCGTCATAAGCGTCGGTTGCTGCATAGGTTGTGTGGCGTCAGACAACTCGTAAGCCCCCTGAGAAGGGGCAACAGCGGATTCAGCCTTAAAATGACTATTTGCTATAGCATTATTGGCTAAATTAGAACCTAAAGATGCGTTTATCATCGAGCCTTGAACATTACCTGGAGATTGCTCACTTAAATCAGCCGGTGCTAAATCACTAGGAGACGGTAAAGAGTCACGAAGTTGAAGATTGCTGGCTTTAGCAGCAGTAGCCTGTTGTTGTTCAAACAACCGCATTGCAAGCGCAGGATTTTGAACAGCCCATTGCCTTAGAGGAGCTTTATCAGGCGCATTGTACCCAAGCTTATTGATGATCTCACCGATATTAGCCCGAGCTTTCAGACTTTCTTGTGCGTATTGAGCTTGGAGTGCTGAGGGCTTAGAAGCTCTGGTGTCTTGCGTTCCTTGACCACGCGCATACTGTTGTATTTGCTCACGAACAGCACTGTCTCGTGCGCCACCTCCCATAATCTTGACAGGACCCGCCGAAGGATCTAAATAAGAAGAGTCCCCGCGATAATTTTCGGGTAGAGGCGTGGAATACAGACGATCGTCATAAACCGATGTCTTAGAAGCCGGAACATTGGGTTCAGGAGGGGCTGCCGTTGTAGTTTCCCCCAGTGAAGGTTCACCCTGGTTAAACCGAGAACCCACGGCAAGACCTGCGGCAGCTCCACCACCAAGTACAGCCGCCAAGGCTCCTAAATTACCTGTCCGTACGCCGCCAATAGCATTAAGAAGATCCGGAGATACTGTTCGTGATTCAACATCGATATAAAAATTGTTATCGGGTATAAGAACATTTTTATTGGCTAGCTCTCCGCCAGGAGACTGCATTAAACGTCCACCTGGAACGTTCGCTGTCGTAGTCGGAGGCACTTCTCCGGCGCCGCCGCCAAAACGAGAGGACAACGAACGTAGATCTTGCTGAGCAATAGCAGCTTCTGGAGAACGAACAAGTGCCCCAGGACCTGCCCCTTCAAGACGAGCAAGATAATTAGTACCTTCTCCCCCCATCATCCCACGGAGGACTTCTTCACGAGGAACTCCGTAGTAACTTGAAGCTCGATCTGCTAACTGAAGCATCGAAGAGGCTGTACCAGGATCTCTGGCTTGCAATTGGCTAAAAGTTTCCAAAGAAGTTGGAAGTTGGCGACCCGGAGCAGGAAACTGAGGTTCTGGCGCTGGTTTTGAGGTTATCTGAGCTGGACGAATGCTAGAAGAGCGATAAGGAGCAGGAAACTGAGGCTCAGGAGCCGGTCGGAAGTTTTCAGGAGCCCGTGTAATCGTAGTAGGACGAGCAATAGGAATATCTGAGAGGCTCATCTGACCTTCGGGCTGAGGACGAGTACCTACAACAGAAACTCGTGGACGAGCTTGATTAACTAGTTCTTCACTAGTAATAAAAGGCTGCCCTCTGCGGAAGTTCTGAGCATTACCTGCTTTTGTTAAAAGACTTCCTTGCCGATAAGTGGTAGGATTCTCTGCCTGCTTTAGAATTCCACTTTCAACTAAACCTTTTCCAAATATACGTAGTACATTTGCTGCTTCTTGTCCAGCAATTGATAAAAGATTGTTTAAGTTCTGTGGAGGCACGACAACCCATTTAGACTTCTGGTATAAATATAGCTCTTATCTCCACTTAGTGTAAAAATACAACCTGTCCGCCCGAGCTGTGTCCGGAGGCCCTGGAATTGCTTGGATAAACTCCCCTCCACTACGCTCAAAACGGTAACGAGCTGTAACAGGATCTTTATAGTTAGGAACATAAAGCATATGCGCTAAACGATCACACTCAAACTGATAGTTTTCGCGCCAAATCCGAGCAGTCTCGCGTTTATCTTGAACGTTAATAGACCGACTAACGTCCCCAAGAATAGTTTCTTGACGACTGGTCGCTCTACCGGTAGCTAGCTCAGTTAACCGCTCAGCGTCTTCGCAACGTTCAAGCTGTCCGACGATTTTATCGTAATAGAACTCAGAAGGGATACTGCTAGTTGCTTCCAGCAAGCGAGCGTAGTCCCCAGCAGGCACTGTGGCAATATTATACCCTAGATGATATGCAACACGACTAAAATTATAATCATCTAACCGATAACCAAAAGTTTGCGCCGGATTACGGGTTAGTTGGTTAACCGCCGCATAAATTATTTCTCTTTTAGTCGCGTCAGTCTGTGTAGCTTGAAAAACTACACCTTGTTGCGACAAGTAACTTTGAATCTGCTCAAGTTCTTGTTGCGAGAATTGAGACACGACACCTTACCGCTATGTACTTCTATTCTAATTGCGTAAAATATTAAATAAATTGATTATTCAACATAAACAACACCGCCTTCCAGAACTTCAGTCCAGTCAACTCTGCTGATTGCCTTCAATTGATCCAATTTGGTGAAGCGTTCACCGGGCATTGACTGTTGCAATTCTTTAATTTCGACCGCTGTCTTAATTCCTACACCTTTAAGGACTTGAGTTAGACGTTCCGGGGTAGCACTATTGATGTTTACACGATTCTCAAAGGGAATTTCTGGTTGAATAAGCTGGCGACCACGGCGTTTTAAGGCGGGTTTTGCGCTTGTTTTCTCTTCTGTAGCTTCTACAAGCTCGATTTGACCCTTGTGGGCAAAAAACACTTTACCGGTAGTCACGGAACGCACCATTTTGTACTCTCCTTCATCGTGCTCACTTAAAATTACAACTTTGACCCCGCTGGGCTTGAAAACAACCTCTTGAAGTTGAGCGACAGTCATTATGTGGGTAGTGTCTAGAGTTAGTTTACTAACAGATTATAATTTAGGTAGGTGTTTTAGAAAAAATGGGTATTCCAATTGCAGGTAGTAGATTGGCTGGAGCTGTAGCTCCAATCGGAGAAGCTGTAAATGCTGGTGCAAATTATTTAAAGCTCATAGAGCTAGGACTTGATCCCAAACAAGCTGCTCTCAGAACAGCCGCGACATCAGCAGCAGGACTAACGGGCTACACAGTTCCGGGTTTTGCAGCTAATGTAGTACCTTATCTGTTACAAAAAGGTGCTGACGCAAAAGCTGAACTAGAAAAAACAGATAGAGGACTTGCAAACATGGGTATAGATCCACTTTACGGAAAAAGTGCTAACTCCCGAGTACTTGATGCAGCAGCTAAATTTGCATCATTGCTCAGTCCCGTAGGAATAGCACAGAGAGTGACCGATGCAAATAATCCGCAATTATCTGGAAGCCCTAAACTCAGTCTTGATGAAGAAACTAGACAAAAACAGATTCAAGAATATTTACGTCAGAAAAACTCTAGGCAATAAAAAACCCCCTCCGAAGAGGGGGCAGTATTTGATCTAAAAAGATCAAGCAGGAACGGTAGAGGTGTAAACGTTTGACTCCACCAAACCAGCAGGTTGGAGGGCCAGCTCTTCACGACCGGGAGCGTCGTCAGCCAGAACCCAGCAGACTTCGCAAACAGCCAGAGCCTTGTTCTTGCCACTGAGCCTACCGTTAGCAGCCCGAGGATCGAACACACCGGAGGCTTGAGCCAGACCGGAAGCTGCGGCACCACCAAGGTTGGTAACGGCAAACAGCTTATACTGAGTTTCGGTACCAGTCCGATACAGAGTAGAGCTGTTCCACACGTTATTGGTGCTGAAGGAGCCGTTAGCAATACGGCTGTTGCTACCAGCAAGGGTAACAAAGAAACCAGAAGCAGAAGGCGTGGTATTAAGACCAACACCCACAGCGGGGCCAAGGCCCAGAGTGGGAGTAGTAGTACCGCCACCAACACCGCTGCTGATCACGTCGCCGCCGTCAACACGAACGGATAGACGATACACGTAAGCACCAGAAGGTACTTTAACACCGTCAGTAATGTCGGCACGAACATCCTTGTAAGCATCCGGAGAAGGAATGATTACAGCGGCGTTGGTGAACGCGACGTTAGCACTATTCAGACCCGAGCTGTAAGCCTGGGTGTAATAGTCGATTTGATTGGTACCCAAAGCTTGGAACGACAGATCGACGTAGCCAATAGCTTGTTGGGCAATCCAGCCAGGTTGGAACACCACGCCGACAGGACCGCCAATGGGCTGGTTGCTGTAGGTGGTTTCGGTCTCGTTCGCATTACGGAACTGGAAAGACTTTTCGTCGTGCCAGTAACGAAGAACGTTGGTGTAGTTCCCAGGATAGATCTTGGAAACTTGAATCTGGTTAGCGTTAGTAGTCATGGTTAATTACCTCCTCAAACGTTGAATGAGTAGGCAACAGACACGAAGTCAGCGTTCAGAAGTTCAAAACCTGCGTACAGGCTCCAAATCATCATGATGAAACGGCTGAAATCGTCGTTGTTGTTGAGCAACACTTGGGCATTATTGCCACCGATGCCAACACCAACAGCCTGAGGACCGAAGAACATACCGATTGCACTGTCGTAAGTAGACGCAGTGCCGCCGATGGTTGCCGAGGCAGTTTGGGAAGGCATGTTGGTGGATTCAAAGAATCGCACACCTTCAAAAACGAAACCAGTAGGCATGATGGGTTCGCCAGCCACGAAAGTAGCTTGGCCGAAACCTTGACCCATGTAGATAGCAGCGTTAGGCTGCATAGCTGACATGAGGGGATTGATCTGACCGTTGCCGGGGTAGCGAGCCACCTCACGGAAGTCAGAGTTCTGACGCAGGTGCATCAGGAAGGTAGGATCGCAAACGCAACGGTAGAACCCATCTTGGTAGGTGGGGGTATTACGCTTACGCAGGGACTTGACCACCCGAAGAAGGTCATCCTTAACGTCAAACTTGGCTTGCTCAGAGTTGGTGTAGGTCAAAGAACCAACAGCCAAATCGCCAGGGTAGTAGTAACCACCTTGGGTATCTGAAGACTTGCCCTTAGAAACAGCTTTCAGGAGTTCGTTGATGAACACCCGATCGCGCCACCGGCGATAGTCATCCAGAAGGGTAAGGCTACCAATGGATTGGTGGAACGCAGTAAGGTTACCGGTATCGAGCAGCAAACGCTGAGCGGTAATCAGTGTCTCACGTGCGATCTTAAAAGTGCTAGCTTGTGTAGGATCGTTAGGGTCTGCAGGACCTGTATACTCACGAAGAGTTACGAGTACCTTATCCTTAACGATGTTGCGGCTGCTAGCAGTACCGATGGTTTGCTCTGCAGTACGCTCACGTGATTCCTTGCTGCCTGGGTTTCCCCAGAACCTGTACCTGTCAAGCTGAACGGTTTGGCCTGGTTGTTTTGCTGTTTTACACTCAATCTTGAGTGCTGCGAGGCTCTTTATCCTCACACACTACCTTAAGGGCGGTAGTGACAAGACTATATCATCACCCACAGCGTTATCTGTTTGGGTGCTCCGCGCTCGTGTCACCTTATCGGCTTCAAGAAGGTAAACCTTCCGGTCAGCCTCGCTCCATTTGGCTTTTCCTCTATTGGAGGAAGAATCATAATGAAGGTCAAATTTGTAGGCCATAGCTTTACAAGCAAAAGGTTTAAGCGAATCGACAAAGCGTCGTGCTTCAGTTCCTGATGCCCTTAAATTCCACTTATTTGGTGTTTTAGTAGCCATCGGAACCCTAGGGATCAACGATGCTCCTGTAAGACACTCTATCCAGTCACCGATCATTACGGCAACATCGTGTGGAACGTAAAGCGCTAGCTCTACAATGCGTTCTCTAACCATAAGCTCACCTTGTTTATTGCGACCTCGCTTGCGGATGTGCAAGTTGCCGTCGTCCATATATAGGAGAGCTAATCCTTCTAGTCCTATGTCTCTTAAAAAAATAGGACTAAAACGTTTTCGACCTTCGGGGTACAGTTCCTTCCACAGGGGTAAAAGAATCCCTGAAGAAGGAGACCACCATTGACAAGCTTCATGAGTTTTACCAGAAAGAGTAACCTCTCGCGGCTTAACTTCATTAGTGCTTTTAAAGATTTTGTTAAGGCGATCAGCTTTCCATTGAAGATACTCTTTCTGTTTAGCAGAATGAGAAATCTGAAGTAAAGCTGTAGTGCTGCTTACTTTACGCAAGCAACCATCGCCTAAACAAGCACCTTTAAGGTACGAAAAATCGCTTAGAGTTAGCATTGACAGTGTTAGTCGTTGGACCTTCCAACCATTTCTGATTGGCTTGGCTGCTGATTGGCCTTCCCTGCTCAGAGGAGGGGTCCGGCTTTCCAGCAATTCACGGAGTTATTCGACCAGGATTTCGCCTGGAAGTTCCCTAGCTTACAATAAGCTCAGAAATCATGAACAACCACGGGCTCTGCTGCCATCTCTACAACGTACGCAGGATGCGGACGATACAGTTCGGCACCGAGCAGCTTCGGAAAATCATTATCGACGAACAAAGCGTCAATCTCCGAAAAACTACTCCCTTATTTTAAATCGTTTTTATGTAACTAGTGTACTACTTGTCGCGTTTATAGCGTTAAATGCTTTTCTGATTACTACTATTGACTGAAGGGCTAAACCGATGAGGAAGAGCGCGAATACCCTCACCACCCACGCCATAAATAGAACCTAGGTTAAAAGCATACCTAGAGGACTTACCTCGATACATGTAGTGAGTCGGAGCGCCCATAAAACCGGGAATACCCGTATAGTAACTTTCGGTAAAAGTCTGACAGTAAACCGGAGGGTTATATACCCACTCGGTACGAGATCCTGTAGTTGCTCCTGCAACAGCTTCTGTAGTTAACAGAGCACCCATGTGACGTGGGTGACTAACACCGCCACCCGTAGTACCTTCCGAAGTAGTTAAAGAAGCAGGTGTGTTATAGGGATCGTATGTTTGGGTCGAAGGTGCGTACCCGCCGTAATAGGTATAGGCTCCCATATCCCGCACACCGTATTGCGGGTTATAAGAAGTTAAAACTTTCGCATTTGCAATCGTCTGAGTGGTGTATCCACGGAAACCGTTATATATGCTCAGTTCACCACTAGGTGAATAATATTTATAATCGTAGTCAGACCAAAAGCCAGAGACAGCAGTAGGTACAGCTCGCCAAGCATCTACTACATAAGCACCAGAATTAGGAGGTCCAATAACAGGACGCCCATAATCGTTGCCTACGTCATTAACTCCGTACCAAGAAACTTGATTTCCTAATGAATCAATGTACCCACTAGAAACTACTAGATATTTTTGAGTAAGTAAAAGATTATCATCTGTATGATTTGGTCCACCTTGAAGCTGGTGTGGACCTGTGTCGTACTTATAATTGACCAGCGAAATGTAACCCACGAGATTCGTGCTTAGGGCTACTTAAATTATACTTACAGCAAATTAAGCAACAGGTGGAGTTGCTTTTTCATCAATTTTAGCCATATCTAAAGCAACATTTGTCATATCGGTTTGATATTCGTTCTTAAATGCAGCTAATTCGGCTTGCAATGCTTCAATTTGAGCAATAAGCTCTGGAGAATTAGGCTCGGAACGACGCCGAGAGTGTCCTATATGTTGAACCATGATCAGGATCCTTTATTTTCAGTATACTTCTGGGCTTTCTTTTTTGCTTTGACGTGTTCAGGTAGATTCCCGTGGGTTTCGTGCTCATATTCCCGGACGGTAGACTCAGGAATCTCTCCACGTTCGGCTTTTGCGTAAAAAAGTTTACGTTGAGCTTCTGATTTAAAGGGAGCCATAACAAAACTTGCAAGTTGCGGTATAAAAAAATAACCCTAATTCGTGTTTTAAGCGAACTAGGGTTTATTTTTCATTCAACGGAAGCTATCAAGCAGCATCCAGGAACAGGAGCTTCTGACGGAAAGCGTCAGGGCTCATTTGGCTCAAGAATCGCCACGCCTGTTCGGGGTTTTGATTCATGGTGTTGGAGAAACCTTCCCACTGAGTGCCGGGATCTTGACGCACAGGGCCGCCAGCAGAGGCAGGAACGGCAGGCATGTCATAACGGGGTTGGTAACCCGCTTGAGGCTGGTAGGAGGTCTCGTCGGCGTCCACAGGGTACACTTCGGTGAAGAAGCGATTTGTGTAGTCGGCCAACTGATCCGGATCGGTCAAGATATGCTCCATGGCAGAACCACGGGCAGCGATGGCTTCCATCCGCTCATTTTGAGCGATCAGAGCATCTTCCAGAGTTACGGAATATTGGTTAAGAATCCCAGGAGCTTCGATACCGAAGTGGTTAACGACCTGAACGGTTGCGGCGCTTAGCTGGGGGGTTTGTTGTCCTACCGTAGAAGTCGGTGAGGAAGTTTGGGTCGTAGATGCGTTGTTGGAGTAGGTCGGCGCTGCCGTAGGGGCTTGATAAGCCCAGGGTTGGCCCTGTAAATTCGGACTGTACTGAGGAGTAGCCTGCGCCGTTGTTTGGTACTGCGGAGACTGTGCTGTTTGGCTGGGGAAGGGGGACATTCGTGAGACCACCCGCTCCAGGCTGCCCATCGCTGCTTCCCACGGATTCGACGGGGAGGACGCGGACGGATACTGGTTGTACTGGTTGCTGGTAGAAAGGCCCGTACCCTGTTGCGCCTGCGACGGCGCTTGGAGCGTAGGTACCGAAGCTACCGCCGGGGTACTGGTTTGCGCCACCCACTGGGGGTAGGCGGTTGAGCCCTGGTCCGAGGGCGCCGCCTGGGGGGCTGCTACCGCCGGGGCTACCGGGCTCGGGATTGAAGCTTGGATCTGCTGGCTCATAGCTACCCGAGTAGGTTAGTTCTTGCGCAAGGTGGTCGAACGTCCTATATAACAAGGGCGTCAAATTTAATCTTGGATCTGCACCTAGTGGCTGATCCGGAGCAAGTGGATGTGGCGTTTGCAACATCTGTGATAATAATACTAAAAATTGTTGGAATGCGCTTTGAGTTTGTTGAATCATTCTAAAAGGAAATCCTTTTAGCATTTCCTCACGTTCAGTGTCGGTCTTATCTGGGAACAGGTATCGCAACGCTTCCACGCTGTCAACACCTAGCTCTTGTAAGTTTCGAACAACAATAGATTTTTGGTTTATATCATATGCGGTATCCTCATAAACATCCCCTTGATACCGATACGTAACTGTTCGATCTCCATCAGGAGGTAGACCAAACACACCTTCAGGAACGGAAGACGTGGATAAAGCCTCCCGCATCAACTGATCCAGCTTTGCATCAAACTTTCGTTGATCTGATGAGAACCTAGTGGCTTCCTCTGCAGAACCGTCAGCAGCAGGTTTTACTGGTTTAAGCTTAATAACTAGAGCAAAGCTCTTTTTAAACATCTGTTCTTGGTGGAACAACACCATTTCCAGTAACTTACAGAAACCATAAGTAAGGAAACTTTTATTTTTTCTAAGAGCCGTGGCCTGAGCCCGACCCATAAGACCTTTAATTTCTGTCGCAGTAGCCCCGGCAGAAACCGAAATCTCATCCACACCGCCAAGAGCTGTACGAAGTTCTTCCCGAAGAAGAAGTGCCCAACGATTCATATCCCCGTTAACGGGGTCTGGTGTCATGTAACCAACCCGATCGGAAGGTTCGACATTTGCAATAATCCGAGGAACACGCAAACCGCCGATCATTCCATGCGAACCAAAAGGTTCACTAACACGAGTTGAGGGAGTGTCCCTACCACCAAACCCACTCTGGCTACTGATGGTCGGACGGAAAGTGCGATCAGAGTCATTAGCTTCGACCAGATCACTACGGGGGCGGGAACTGATCAGAGTCGGATTACCAAAGAACTCGATATTTTTAGCAATATTAGAAATAAGCGTATCGTGTAAAACAATCTGCTCCATAAAAGGTTCAAACTCACCTTCACCAGAGGTGCCGCTACTGTCAGGTTTGTTTAAAACCTCCACGGCGGGAATAAAACCTAGGGTATTTTCCCTGGAATTATTGGCAGTCATTACACCGCCTGGTTCTAAATCAAAACTTAGTTCTGTGTTGGATTCAAATTCGGCAATCTTTGAATCTGTTATAGAAATCCGGACGTACCTTTCGTTCAGACCTGAGATTTCAGAAGGTAATCCAAGATTGGAGTTACGAACTTTATATTTATAAATAATAACAACTTCTTCAATATTCCCATTTACATCGTGATACACACGATACTGATCCTTGGGGAAAAAATAAATTTGATACTTTAACTTAGGGTCAGGGCGAAAGTAAAAGAGGCCGCAACCATCAATTAAAAAGTTCCTAATAATAGACGGAAGTCTAATATCGAATTTATTTAAGGTAAGAAGATCGTCAATGAATCTCGACCTAGACCGATACGTGTCTTGTTCGCAATAAAAAGTAAGCCCTTTCTTAATCATCAACAGAGTCATCTGCTGAATATGACTAAGTACGACTAACGTAGTTGCTTGCTTAGATCTATCCTGGGTCCGCGAAGCTTCAAGAATTTCTTGAAATCTTTGACGAACCCCGAGCGTGTCGGCCATACCGGTAGTTCAGAAACGAATTTAATCTACAGGCTGAATCAGCCTTTCTTACGCATTTGCTTGGCCTTACGTGCTTTACGGAGAGCCTCCATACGAGCCTCTTTATTTCCTTCGTTACGTTCCCCACGCTCATCTTCGTCGTGGGATTTTTTAGAGAAACGCTCGCGGGCTTCTTCGGATGCGCGGTTAGTCATCGGGCAGCAAATACTTCCTAACTCCATCTAGTTTAAACAATTCAGACGGAAGTAGTTCATGTGGATACGGAACTAGTACATGATCTCCTCGGCCCAAAGGATCAGTTCCTCCTGCCTGAGCCTTATACGTATCCAAGTAATCCAACATTTCTTGACTATAAGCAGGAGCATGTGCGTTGGGTATCTCATCATAACAATGAGAGAACGAAGTAAGCTTTCGTTTCATTCTGGCGGAATCCCCCATCCACGAAAAATGCCAACCAGCGTCACATTCTCCTACGACTAAACCGTTGTCCTTCATACGAATTTGCGAAGGAGTCTCCTCAAGGTGATCATATAGTACAACAGTACCGCAAGTCCAATTATTGGGAGGTTTAACAGGATCTCCGTTAGGATCCATAACTCGTAGATCTGCGCGACCGTAGAACATAGGCATAGAAAGTCGCACACACCGGTCTGGGTTTTCTTTGGCTACCTGTACAGCTTGTAAAAGAGCCTCGGGTTTCGGAATTTCGTCAACATCACTAAAAAAGAAGACTGAATCCGGGGGAGTGAGGCGCATGCCCACAGCTAAAGCATCGCGTTGTGCGTACTCTCGTACCCAAGGATTAAGAGCTACCTCTTTTGGGGGCAGTTCGACATGGAGTACTTGGATTTTTTCTTCCGGCAATCCAAGTTCCCGAATTGTATCTAAACATGTAAAAGGTTTAGGATCCCCTTTAAACGTCAGATTTCCGTCCGTAATAATAAATCCGTCAACTATATCTTTTAGCAGATTTACCCTTAGTTCTAAGAGTTCTTTTTCGTCAAAATATAAAAAACAGTCGTAAAGCATTTACCCGTTGCAGGCTGTCACTATGATGGTAGCACTGATTCGACAGGTACTCCACCACCGGCCTTAAATTCCGTGTTATTACCGGCCACACGTTTACGAGCAGCGTGCTCTAAAAGACCTCGTTTAAGATCTTCCATAAACCTATGTGAGTTGTGTGCAGGAGAATTTGGATTATACGCTTCCCTCCGAGTAGGAAAATAATCATGCCTCTGAGGGCTGTCTACCTGCCGCTGATTTCTTGTCTGGTCTTGCGCAGCTTCTTCCTGCATGGCATACGCCTCGGAAAAAAATCCGTGCGCTTGCTTAAATGGGTTATCCATGGTTTTGTGCCTCTCTTAAAGGATACTTGATAAAAATAAACAAAGTTAACTAAATTTGAATTTGTCTATTAAGAACCTTATACAGGTCTGGTTGTCTACCGGCAACTGGAAGTTGCATCGCTAAAGCTTTTTGTATAAGCTCATTTTTAGTTATATCCATAACACCTTCTTGAAGTTCCTTAGAAATAGTTGAAGGTGTACTTATCTCCTTGATCAAACTACTTGTTGTAGGTAAACCGACTCGATCGCTAAAGGTTCTACCTGGAGTAAGAGCGTCTACAAAAGCAGAGTAAGACATTGTGTTATAAAAAAGTAAAGGACTCAGTACAGGATTACAACATCACCCACCGTGGTGGCAGCCCCGCTAATAGCCGTAATAGAGATCGGCAGGATAGAACCGGCTGGGACTTTTTTCAACGTTACCGGTGTGTTAGTACCGTCTGTAAAAAATACTTGTAAATCTTGGTTGCTAGTACCGCCATTGATAAGAACAGCGCGGCAAGCGGGAAAGTTAAAAGACTGCCCGCTAGGAGACAAAGCAAGTCCGCTAGCGTAAGAAAGAACTGCTGTTTGTCCATAATAACTGCCAAAAGCACGTACGTCCATGTCTACTCAAGTGTTTCTATAAGCTTAGCTAGATAAACCTGAGCTTTCTGCAAATCTTCTTTACCGTTTTTGTCTTCCCACCGCCACAAATATTTATATATGCAATTCTCTAAATAACCTTGAAATTTAATTAAACCGGTAGATGCTCGTTGAAAATCATAACATTCTAAACCATCTTTTTTGTAATAATCCGGACGTACGTCACCCATAAGTTAAGCTCACATAAACTTACAACGTAAGCATCCTATCGCAAGATATTAAAGAGTCAACAGAACACGGTATAAGATCCGAATATTTAGTGCCTTCGTGCAGCACTAAACCACACGGCAAAATCTCGTAGTTATCTTGTTTTTTCTTAACTGGCACACATCGCCTGTGTTCAAAGTTAAACGGTGGGTTTTCAAATGTCAGCCCCATTGAACTTCGATCGGCAATAGGCCAGTTACGCACCCCCACTTTTGCATAACTTTTTTCAGGATCATAACTATCTGAACGTATGTAAACTTCGCCATCCGTTTGATCTAGAATCATTGCCCCGTAATACGGGTTAGCTAACTGCACAAAAAAGTCAACGTCATAGTCAACTACAAGTACATTTGGAACAGTAAACCCACGAGTATCCCACACGTTGGGTGTTTCTTTTGTCAGCGAATACACATAATAATTATCAAACGGTACTTTCTTATGTTGCTTTTGCTCGTACCTGACAAAACCTGGCTCAAGTTGGTACTTGCTTAAAACAGGTTTCCACTTAAGGTAGTATTTAAAATTTTCATACGTAAGTAACATGTCATTTTCAGAATAGATATAGTAATCAGCTTCTCTGTTAAGAATCGCTAGAGCTAAATCTGTTTTGTGCGCCCAGGTTAAATACCACCCGTGGTACCCTGGACTTGCAACTTTTATCTCAATATTTAATCCTTTAAATTCTTCTAATATTCCATATAGAGTATCTACGTCGTTTTGAGACGCATAATCAATATAAATATTTACAGAAATATCACAAGGAAAGTCGGCATAGCCTCTCAACACAGTGAGTAGAGGATCCACCCGCTGTAAAGGATTGTTGGCCGTAATGGCGATCCACAGCTTTTTCGACATGTCGTAAGAGCCCCTTTAGTACTCTATCGAAAAACTGCCCCGCCTTTGTAAAAAGGTTATTAAGTGTGTATAAGCATCGAGTAAGTCGTCATGGGACGTAGATCCCACATTTATAATCTGCTCAAATAACGCATCAAATTTACGATACCGATTAAATGTTATCTTTCTGTTTTCAAGCAATCCCAAGGTTCCTCGGAAACGGGCAACTTTATCTCCTCTAAAACCGGATACCTCATGTATATGGATATTTGACAATCCACGGTCATTTAAAAGTACCCGTTTTAAATCAGCGGACAAGCTTGCTTGATAAGCAACTGACTCAACTACCAGCGTGATCGTCGAATAAGTCGGAAAATACGTGTCGTTTTCAAAAGTTAAAATTCCCCATTCAAGTAACATCTCACACAGTAAATCTATCTTCTCTAAGTTTCCTACGGAACGGCACTGATGTGCATCAATAATGTAGTACTTATCTTTAAGTCGTCCACCCAAAACAAATGCCGTGTAGTCGCTAGTTTCTTTAGCACTAGCAGACAAATCAATTCCTACAGCTAGGGAATCAAACTCCATCTCAACGTCAGCCCGGACAAGAAGATCGGGAGACACAATTAGGTCCGACGTTAAGACAGGTTGTTGTTGGTACTGGAACGCAAATGCAACAGGATCTAGTTCTTTTGTCTGTAATAAATAATCAACAGACCACTGCTCAGGCCAATAGCTTACAGGCTCTCCTTTATTGTTATACGTTAGGGCTTCTTGAGAGACTTGATTCCAACCTTTAGAAGGGGAGAACATAGTTTTATGAATGTCTAAAGGATGGAATCGAGTACCTAGACAAATAGCCCGACCGCCATCAAAAATAATCGGAGATATAACAGACGACCAATTATTATTCATTTCTTCCCGAATAGTCGGATTACGTAGTTCTGCCGAAGATTTTATAGGGTCATCGACTAAACAATTGCTTACAACAAATCCATTTGCAATAAAATTATGATCTGTATGATCTAGTTCAAGGTCATAAACGATGTGAGTTTCGTTGCTGACTCTTTCAACTCCGGAAACGGTTAAGATCTCCCAGCTCTGTTTATGATCTGGTGGTGAGCACTCGGAACTGTTTGACTTGTTTCGTTTTTTGCAGAGGACTTTTTCTCCTCTGTATTGAATTTGACATTCGTAAAATTCTTTTGAGTTAAAATTATTTTTATTTAATTTTTCATCTAAAGTTACCCCAATAAGGGTTTGCCCTGTACTAATATCCCCTGCCCATTCGTACTTTTGATCTGTTGTAAGAAAAGGGTGCTCAGGAGTTGCGGAAATATAACCGTTATTTGTTGTTTTAATGTGAACAATTTCTGAAGAATAACGTCGTGTAACTGCTTCTACGTTGCTCCAATCAATTTGATGAGTTCTTGAGTTTCTAACAGCAATTAAAAAGCGTTCGGGATTTGCATAAATTTTTTCAATTGATTGTTCGCCTTGATCAGTTAAAATTAATGTTTCACCCGTCAGACATAAGTGTGCGCGTTTTGAGGTAATTGAACCACGCAGGCCAGCGGCTCTCAGAGTATATTCTTCATCACCAACCCGTGGAATTCCGGCATACTCAAAGTCAACAGCCCAACCAATATCCGACTGCATTCCTGGCTTTAAACGAACACGAGGGAATATACGTTTAAACGTCGTGTTATCAATCAGTTGTTTAATAATTCGGCTTTTAGGTATAGCTGTTGCTATGTTATATGAACAATATATAATTTGTAGAGGCATCTGGGCTGACGTATGTCTACCTATAGCCCATGCAGTAAACAAGTTTAACACCGTGCTTTTAGCACTACCTCGGGGACTTAGAATATCAAGATTAGCTCCAGCTATATCTAACAAGTATCTATTGCTTTCTCCTGTGATCAAATGCCTGTGCCACTCCATCATATGAGGAGCAGGAGCTTTATCCATAAGCACACAGAAAGTAGGGAAGTCATTAGCAGCTTTAGCGTATATAGAATTATCTTCTTTTTCCGTTACCTCAACAGCTCGCGCAGCATTTAACTGAGCTTTACGGCGATAAGCGAAAGTTTCCCGACTAGGCATATCAGTAAGCTGACAATGTTGCTATAGTGATCGTACTCCAAGCTTACTGACAAAGTGGCAAAAGTGCTCTGGTACGGGGATGCATGTTCAAATACAGGATTTGGTCGAGTAACCGCCAGCATACTAGAACATCTACAGAAGGAACATGAAGTAGAAGTTGTTGGTATTAACTATAACGGAGACCCTCACGATCTCCCCTATAAGATTTATCCGGCATCAAATTTGTCATGCCCTGATCGTTTTGGTATCCCACGGTTGCCCGAACTAATCGATAAAATCAAACCGGACATTTTTATATGTTTAAACGATATTTGGATTGTTAACCAAGTCTGGGAACGGATTCAGTTTCTTAAAGATCAGTATAAATTTAAATTTATTGCGTATTTCCCTATAGACAGCGAGTATTATTACCCCGATATGTTGAGAAATATTCCGTATTGGGATATTGCTATAACGTTTACAATCAACTGTGCGCACCGTATACTTAAACACGATATTAAACCCAGTAAGTTAGGGGTTCTGCCGCACGGCGTAGACATCTCTAAGTTCAATCCAATGCCGAGGGAGCAAGCAAGAACAGCTTTAGGGTTGCCTCAAGATAGATTTATCGTATTTAACGGAAACAGAAACCAACCACGGAAACGGATTGATTTAACGATTAAAGCGTTTGCAGAATTTGCTGTAGATAAACCAGATACAATGCTTTATCTCCACATGGGGACTAAGGATCTTGGTTGGGATATTACAGCTTTGTTTAAACGGGAAATGGGGCGCCTGGGGCTAGACGACAAACAACGACTAATCTTGACTTCAAACGAAATCAACTATATTGCCGCTCCGCCGGACGAACTGCTGAATACTATATATAACGCTTGCGATGTAGGACTCAACACAGCAGATGGCGAAGGTTGGGGTCTTGTGAGTTTTGAACATGCAAGTTGCAGAAAGCCTCAAGTTGTACCAAATCACACGGCATGTAAAGATATCTGGGAAGAAGCTGGTCTGTTAATTGACGTAGCAACGTGGGTTACAGACAAAGACCTGGGGGTAGAACGTGGTCTAGTCAGTACGGATCACACAGCTGAAATACTTACAGCTCTGTACGACGAAGAAGACTTGTATGAAGAAGTAGCAGAAGCCTGTTATGCCGTGACACAACGACCAGAATACCGTTGGGAGTCCGTCTCAATGGGATTCATTAAAGCCATTAACGATCTTCTCGCTTGATATGCAAACGACACATCGCTTCCGTCACGTCAACTCAGACGTTGTTCTTCCAATCAAAAAAGAGTTTAAAGGAGTTCCCAGCGTTTACAGGCAAGCTGAAGCTCTGAATGGGCAGTTTAAACGTATTCTCCACGGGTTGCCGAAAGACAGCGTTGGTAACTTCAGTCTTTCAATGCTGAACCACAACGATCAAACGTTTATAGCGTGGAGGTCACAAGCTGAACCATTTGGGTTCAGGTACGACAACAATTACTTTTATTTAAATAATGCTCATACAGATATTTATCTCGGGCAATTAGTGGACGACCGCACCGTTCTCGGGGCTAAGAAACTACGCTCCACGCCGCACCGACTTAGTTACGAAGATCCTCGTTTATTTAAAGGTCCAGACGATAACTTGTACGTACAGTTTGTTACTTCCAAGTACGCTAGCAAGTATGACCAAAGAGGACGAAAGCTGTTCGATACCCCAAAGGTAGCAGTCTGCTACGTAAACGAATTGGGTGATGCTGTACAGACAGCGTTCCCTCCTATAGGTAAAAATTTAACTAAAGGAGAAACAGAAAAAAATTGGTGCTTTTTCCCGCACCGGGATCTGCTGCATTGTTTGTATTCAATACGCCCGTTAGTGATCGAACGGGAAGGATTGCCCGCAATTCATGTAGACAGTGATATCTTAAATTCCGTAACTCAAGGGGCTCCTACGTTTTGTTCGTTGCCCCCGTTATTAATTGGTTCTGAGCAACTTATATTTTACCACTGGAAACACATGACATATAATGATCTAGGTAACCCGTATCTAGTTTATCATCTTAGTGCATTTATGACAGACGAAGAGTTTACAGAAATTACTCATATAGCCCCACAACCGTTGTTCACAGGTTCTCTAGAGGATACCTTAATTACCTGGACGGACTACGTGGGTAATCCAGTATCCAATCAACCTGCCGTAATTTTGCCATTCGGCGCTACTCTAGACGGCGAAGAACTCGCTATGTCCTTAGGTGTGAACGATGCTTTTATGGGTATCTTCAGGTGCCCGATAAACGAAGTGCTTAAGAAGCTTGTAAAAGCGTATTAGGACTTCTCTTCGCGTTCAAGAGTAGACCAAACAATCAGCCCAGCATCTTCTAACAAAGACAAAATGGTGGGCTGATCTTGGAAAGTATTAGAAAGTTCACGTAAGCACCGATCTGCACCAGCTAGCAATAACCCACGGCGATCTAACCCGTCTGTAATTGCTCGCACCGTTTGAATATGGGAGCGTAATTCTTTTTGTAAAGACGAAATTTTTGTAGCCGCTGTAGCATAATCCAACATATTGTTTAGTGTCATATTGCGCACCTGCGTTATATCGTTTCTGAGTTCATCTATTTCTATTAGTAGGACCTTGCGCAAATCTTCTTTTGGGTATTTTTCTTGAATCCACGCTGTCAGATCGGCAATACTACCTTGATACGAAGGCTGTAAAAACCTTGCAAAAAGATAAGATTCTACATCACTTGTCGCGTTTTTAGCGTAGTGTATGAAAGAATCCTTCTGAACTTTTTCTAACGAACTTAACCAACTAGCTACAGTTGTGTCGGCTTCAATAGTTGTTGTCATCAAGCAAACATAGCATGGCCGCCTAATGCAGCTTGCAAGCCAAACCGTTTCATGGCTAATTGACCTTCAACTTGACCACGCTGTAAGGCGAGTTGATTTCGTGTAGATTCTTGTTGTTTTTGAATATCTAAGTTTGTCTTAGCAATATTTTGTGCCAATGCATTTTCCCCAGCCAAAGCAGCTGTTCCTGCTTGCGCCAATCCAGTCGCTGTGGGTTGGAGTAACGCAGTTTCACCAGTTAAAGTCTGTTTACCAAGTTCAGTAGTTCCTTGTTGCAGTGTATTTGCGAGTAAACTCGTACCCTGTTGGGCTGCAGTTCCTTGCTCACTAGCTGCACCAATAGTCTTTTCAGCTATACCTTGCTGAGCTTGAATACCTTGTTGACCTAATGCTTGCGTACCGGAAACTTCTTTTCCTGCTATATCCCCAAGACTTAAAGTACCTTGCTGAGATATTTTACCAGCAGCATCAGCATAAGATTTGGCTAACTCTCCTGCGGTTTGAACAGGTTGTAATTCGGTAGCTAGTTTGCCTTTACCCGCTGATTCTTCTAAACCTAACGCTGCCCCAGCAGATTGCCCAGCAATTCCAGCTTGAAGATTACTTGCAGTTCGTTGTTCATCAAGACCTTGCCCAAAGGCAGCCAACTGAGCATTTGTTTCTGCTCCGCCATACATAGCCTGGAGCCCTGCGGCTTTACCAGCTTCTATCTGTGCTTGAGTTGCTGCATAACTTAAACCTTGATTTGCGCCGCCAAACATAGGCCCAAAAATTTGGGCATAAAAGTCAGCCGAAGTATCAACTTTTGGTTCTTTAGGTTTAGTTAAATTATTTGCAACAGCACCAATTCCACTTATTGCACCACCAATAGCTAAAGTAGTTAAAGGATCCATACCGCCACCGCCTGTAGGTGCTTGGGACATAAGTTAACCTACTCTAGCAGCAGCTCTTGCATAAGGCGCAGCTGCAGACTGGAATAATTGAGCAGCCGCATTCATATAACCCGCGTCGGGTCGTTGTGCCGCTGTCATAGCTGCAGCATTTGCAGCAGCAATAGCAGCATTCGTAGTTATTTTGGCTTGAGTTATATCCCGCCAAGCACGAATATTTTCTAACTCTGTTTGACGAGCAGTTAACTCTTGCGATTTTTCCATCGCTGATCGTTGTGCTGTTTCACTGGCAACCTGCATCCGTTCCCAGTTTGCTGCTTGAGCAGCCGCCATGCGGTCGTTTGTTTCTCGTATAAGATCACGTAAATCAAGGTTGGAATTAGCTGTTTCTTTACCTATGTTTGTACTGGGATTTGTTGAGAAAGGTCCGATCTTACCTTGAACAGCTGGGTCAAATCCGGGCAAAGAAGGATTATTGCCGCCGGGGGGAGTGGTAGAACTTTCAGGTTTTTTAGGCGGAATATTAAGGGGAAGACTTTTATCAGCCGGAAGAGGAAATAGTTTTGTATAAGACGGAACACTTTGCCACCCGTAATCATCTCCTGCATATAACTCAACTTCATTTTTAGGATTGCGTCGAGATGTTCCAATTTTAGGAGCTGAAGCATCGGCCAATGCTTTTATGCCATACGCACCTAAAGCAATCGGAGTTGCAAACGTGGGAGAAAAAGCATCCCACGCAGTGTGTATGGCGTTATTTAGAAAAACATTAGCAGGAATAATGTCGGCCATGATTACACAGGAACAGCGATTTGACGAATAATAGGACTATCAGAATATGGTACTTGCGAGAACACGTTAGTAATGGCGGAATTAAGCATTCCTCCCGCCGCACCATATTCAGAAGCTACTCGTTGTTTTTCAATCTGACCGATCTGTTCTTGTTTAGTATTTTCAACTTTATATTGTCCTTGTAGCCCAGCAATAGCCTGATCGTATTGGCGCTCCATTTGTGCTTGATGGTACGCAATCTCACCCTTTACCTTTGCAAGTGCTTGTTCACGGAGGGAAAGACTAGTGGCTTGTTGCTCTGCTTTTTCAACAAGAGTATTGTATACGCTTTTTGTTGTATCAATATTTGGAAGATCAAGTCCTAGGAATTTACGAGCTAAAGCTCGTTTAAAGTTTTCCTGAAACTCAGTTGGTTCTCGTTGAAGATATGGATTACTACCTGTAAAATAATTACTCTTATTAGGTCCCACAGAAACTGCAGAAGTGTCCGCAGGGGCCACAGCGGAAGTAATGGCCCCTAAACTAGATCGAGCTGCTTGATCTGTAATGCTAGCTGCAGTCTGAGCTAGAAGCAGCTGCATTATTTGACTTAATGCATTACCACCACCAGCAGCTGTAGCTGCTTCAACACCGACAAGCGGAGCTAAGGCAGTTGCAGCAGGGGCTAGAAGAGGAGTGACAGTCATTAGGAGCTTGCGGGATTATCGTATGACGTGCCAGATAAAGGCTTCTTGCTATATTCTATACCCTTAGAGTCTTGTTGCGGGAACACTCCATATTTTTGTTGTTCGGGAGATGGATGTGCCACAGTTTGAGGAAAATTAGACTTTAAATATGATTGCAAGAAAAAAGTCGGATTAATTTCCGGACTTTCATTACGAACATCTCTTTCAGCTAATTGGTGTTGCCTAAGATTCATAGAGCCAACTCCTGATACCGCTGTGAAGGCGGAATCGAAGAATTAGTTGGGGCATTCAACATAGAATAATTGCTGCCATAATTAGGCATATCATACTCAGCAGGCCGCTGAGCACTCAACATGTCCATATGTTCATCACTTTGTTGTTCTAAATTATGAATAAAGTTTAAAAATAGTTCAGCAATTTGTGGATCATGTGTTATCAGTTCAATTAGATGCTGAATCTCTTCATCTTGCGGCTCATCAACCACACCGGCTTGTAACCGATGCATCAGTTGACCTTTATATTCAGGTTGAGTGGTGTTAGGTAGTGCATTCAAAGACCGTGTGGCGCCCATTTGTACGCCATCCCGATCTTCAAACCCAGGAGCGGGGGGCATTGCCCTCCCAAAGTTCTTCAAGACCATGGCGGTCATAGGAGCAGCTGCTGCTTGCTCCGCCGCTGTACAAGGAACCGGTAAACCGAGTACCTTAGCTGCTAATTGATATTCCTGAGGCGAAAACACCTGAGCACACCACTACTGATTCCTCTATTGTAGGCAGAATTTTCAACAAATCGCCAGGTGTAATGTCCAATGTGATACATATTCGCTCAATAACATCTGGCGAAGGTATATATTTATCGTCATAGTAAATTTTGCGAGTCGTCGTAGGCGACAGATCGGCAAGTTTACTAAGTTTAAAAGACGAAACTCCTCTAGAATCAATGATCAACTTAAGATCATTAATCAACCTACTGTAAGTTGTATAAGAGGAGTAAAAAGGCATGAGGCTGTATCAATATAAAACCATTATACTGTTCAGAATCCTAAAGTTTTACTACGGACAAACTCTAAATCATACGTTGTAAAGTCAATAGGCAAACTAGGGATATTAAAAGGTGTCTCATGAACTTCCCCTTCGACGTGTCCTTGCCACGCTGGTGACCATTTCGCATGCATATAGCCTTTGTTCATCTCATGAGCTTGATGAATCTTCTGAGCTAGCTCGGGTTCGCTGCGCCAAGTCTGACTTCCATCATCATACGAGTTGGTTGCCCACCCGTGGTAGTACGGAACCCCTACTGAAAGTTCACGTTTAAGCTCCTTATGTTTAAAACGCATACCGTAATCCATATCCTCGCAGTAACCGGGATACAGATTTTCATCAAAAAGCCCAAAATGCTGCACAACCCAGTCCTTTAACAAGAACACATCCCAGCCTCCGTTTAACCCGTGAACAACACCTGTATCAGGATCCTCGACCTTTTTAGCTAATGCCTCCAAAAACCCAGGCGTAAACATGACATCATGATTTGTAATCAACCAGTGCGGCGCTTGAAGAGCCGACTTGATAATAAGATTCCACGCACCTGCACATCCGATGTTTGCCGGTAAGTGGCATACTTTAACTTCTTTAACAAAAGCATGAGGCGCGGTCTTTAAAGCATCTAGTTCTTCTGTAATCTGTCCGCGACCGTTGTTATTTAAAACAATAAAAGTATCTACAGGATAATCAATACTATAAAATAACCTATACACCCAGTGCGGAGCATTTACAACGGCAGTGCCAATAACAGGTATAGAGGTCATGAAACAAACTTGGCTGCTACTATAGTAGCAGTTATAGAAGGCGGATGTCCACGTATCTTTGGGGTCCTGAGGATCATTTAATGGTGCCCGTACCTAGCGTGGCATTTTTAATGCACAAAGATGATTCTGGAATGTGCCAGATGCAGAGGGTAGGAATACCTGAGCATCAGATAATCCAATGGGCTAAAAAGTTTGGGAATAAGAAAAAAAGATTTTTAGATTGTGGCGCACACATGGGCAGCTACTCCCTACTACTAGCAGACGACTTTAAGGAAGTTAATGCGTTTGAAGCGCAGAGACGTACTTACTACCAGCTGTGCGGAAACATATTTTTACACGAAAAAACTAACGTATTTCCTTTCCACCTTGCTCTTACCGACAAAGACCACGCAAGTGCCTACGCTCAATTGAACATAGTATCAGAAGATGGAGGGGGTTCGACAGTACTCCCAGTACAAGCGGGTCAAAAAATAATACGCACAGAGGAAGTAGAGACGGAGTATATAGATAATCTTGAGTGGAATGATGTAGGATTACTAAAACTAGATGTCGAAGGCAACGAACTGGCTGTACTTGTTGGTGCCCACGAGACGCTTTTAGCGTCAAACAAGCCGCCAATAATCTTTGAAGCAAACAACCACGAATGGTTTGCAGCGAGAAAACGTGAGCTGTTTAGTTATATAATCTCACTTGGTTACACAATCTCTGAACTCAGGCCGTTTGACAATATGTACATAGCCATACACCAATAATTTTAAAAATACCCGAGGTGGGATTCGGACCCACGCTGTAACGATTTTAAGTCGTTTGCCTCTTCCGCTGGGCTACTCGGGCGTTTTCAAAAATTCTATCCTAGATTTTTCAACAAAGCCGTTTCTTTTGATTCTTTTAGTAACCAATACCGAGCTACAATGCGAGCTTGATTTTCTCTACTGGAACATTTGTAATTGCAGTAAGGACCTTGTGTAGTAGGTTTTTTTTGTTTCTTGTCGTTCCATCGTCGCAATTTAGAGCCTTTTAAGTTAAACTGCATTTTACACACTGGGCACACAAAAGTCATTACGTTGGTTGTCATACAAACTCTACGGATATAAAAACTGTTAAAGGTTAAAAACCTTTGGCGGAGAGCTGAGCCAGTTTACCTGCACGTTGAGCGTCACCTAAGCAGTCAGCAACAGGATACTGTCCAACAAGAAAACCTTCTGAGTTGTAAATAGCTCCGCCGCTATTAGGATTGTTGTTTTGGCACTGAGTATATGTAGTGTTATAAGCTCTGTCATAAACCGCTACGCTAGCTTCAGCTCGTTGTGCAGCTGGACCTAGTGATTTCATACCATTACCAAGCATTGCCATAACGCCCCAAAAAGATACAAATACCAAAATTATCTGCAGCAGGGCTGCTGAGTTGACCGCCACAGCTGTGGCCGGAAGATCTTTGCTGTTGAGCTTGATGTCGATGTTGTTAGGCATGTGAGCTAGGTGAGGACCATGATCATGGTAGCACACCTTTTTGGTTTGCGGCAACCCCAGGGGGCTGCTAGTATAGTGATGTCAATAAACTGTCACATAAAATGGACGGAGCCCCGATCCTAGATTCAAAATATACAATCACGCACGGGTGGTATAAATATCTAACGGGTTCTTACGAAATTTTTAAAAAAAGTCAACAAGCCCAGAAACTGGTGTTTGACCCCGCCGATAAGCGGTTGATCGTCGAAATAGGTGTATATGAAGGTGCCTCGACAGTTTGGTGGTCCGATAACTTCCTAGAGCACCCAGACAGCAAATTAATCTCGATCGACCCGTTTACCGGATCTGAAGAAAACATAAGAGACCCTAAAAACCACCCGACCTTGGGTCAAATTGAAAAAATCGCCAAGAAGAACGTATCTCTAAGTAAATACCCAGAAAAAGTTGACTTGAGGAAAGGCTGTAGCTGGGACTTGTACCCCGCAGTATCGGCAGAACTAACAGAAGGCATCGATATCCTTTATATCGACGGTGCCCACGACAGCGTGTCGGTTTGCCGTGACCTCTCTTTGTATTACCCGCATCTAAAACCAGGCGGAGCTTTAATTTTTGATGATTACGGCGCAGAGAGCGTTAAAAGTGCAGCAGATACTTGTATGCAGCTATTTGGAAATGTAGAAAACGCATTTTTTGCTGGCTGGCAGCTCTGGTGCTTGAACGCAAAATGACAACACGACCCAAAGTAGTGTGGTTTGGTGATGATTACCAGCAATGGTGCGGAACCTGGGTCGCTTCCATGCTTAGTGAGGCAGGAACAACGCCGTATTTTGGCCAAAAATTAGAAAATTTTCCAGTTCTGGAAGATTGCGTAGTAATAACTAACAACAGCAAGGCTTACGAATACATCCACAGGCTGAGCGAAAGCGGCAATAAGTTCGGCGTGGTTCTTTTATCGGACGAAACTCTAGAAGAACCCATGTTCTACTTAGAAGACCCCAACTGTTTATTTGCCGCCCGTAATTATTTCAGCCCTAAATATTACCAAGACCCGAAAGTATTTACATTCCCGCTTGGGTATAGGCATTGTTTCGAGCACTTCGTTAAAGAAACCAAGAAAGCATCCGACAGACGTTTGGCTTGGAGCTTTGCTGGATCCCTCAAAGCAGACCGCAGTACAGCCATAAATTGCTTTACAAAGCTCAGACCGTACCAATTAAACGTGTGCGAGTCGTTTAATGATCCAAAACAACTAACGACACGGGAATATGCACAAGTAATGGCGGACAGTGTGTTCGCTATTGCACCTCAAGGTGGGTACAACATTGATTCGTTCAGGATTTACGAAGCACTGGAAACGGGTACTATACCTGTCGTCATGAACTCAACGCCATATTTTCAAGTAAAACCGTCTTACTGGCACGTAATTTTTCAAGGCGAAGCAGAAATGCCGTTTGTGCGAGCGGACAGTTGGGATGAAGCTGCGGACAAATGCGCAAAAATTATCCACGAGGGTCGGTTAGACGAAGTTCAAGCAGAGTGCCGTGCGTTTTGGGACAAGTGGAAAGACCTATGGCGCAAGCGGTTTTGCCAAGAAATTAACAAATTTAGTTTAGACCGCTAAAAGTGCGACAAAAATTTTTTTAATACGGGCCTGACAGCATATTAACACTAGAGCGTTTGGGGCCACTTTACCCCGCTGATTCCAATAGGGTTCTCGCCGCCCCCGTCGTATAGTATCCATATATAAAAAAAAGGCCGAAATTGCGGGCAGGTACGCGTACGTGCGCGTGTGCGCGTGTGTATGCGCGTATGTGTGCGCGTGGGCGCATGCGTGTGTGCGTGTGTATGCGCGTGTGCGCGTGTGTGTGCGTGTGCGTGTGTTCTTATCTTCCCCAAACTGGCGGCCAGGTGCAGTAGTACAAATGTTCTTTCAATAGTACATTTGTTCTTTAGTTCCCCCCGGTAGTACAAATGCTCAAAGGTTAACCAACTTTTAATCAAACTTTAATCTAATCTTAATTGACAGTTGCGCTGACCCTGCGGCATGCTTTGCACATCGATCAAACACCGATCGATCGAACCTAGACAACTTAAAGATCTTTGCCAGGCCGCGAACCGTTCGCCGAACCTGCCACGGGCTCCCTGTCCTTGCCGCTTAACTGCGCCCAGGGCCGGAGTCTAGGACAGGCTTAGTGTGACTATGCGAGAAGCAGTAAGGATTTTTAAGTATCTAGGTTTGCGAACCTTGACAATCCGAATCGTTCCCCCGTAGCTAGACAGCTTGCACGGAAAGCCTACGCTATGGGGAAACAATTCTATATAGCTTCCCGTCTTTATCGTTGCAGATATGCTATGCAACTAGATAAAGATGTAGCGAAAGAGTATCTTCTGGGCGCGTAGTAATCCCCCAGAGTATATAGTCTGACCCTATACAATTCAGTAGGGTACTATATCATACTCTAATACATAGTATCACCAGAGAAGTTGTACACACTACTATAGCGAACATGTACAGATCGCAACTGTATATTCTCCCACGTCTCCTTAAGTGGATGCCAGCGTGGCAACTGAATACATAAGATTGCAGGAATGTAGTGGGTCACATATACATAAGGGTGGTGGGATAAAGACCATCACTTTTTATGCGTTGTGGCCTACTACATACACTGTAAATTGTTTGGCTAAGTTAGCCAGGGTTACATTCTCCTGGGGGTCTTAACTAATGTACTGCACACAATGTAGTTATTAATTAAGGATCATATTAGATCATTTATGATCACAGACTAAACTCTCTCCCCTTGTGTATTACATAAGGTGAGGGACTTTGTGTCTCTCATTCACCTTAACTTCACCTCACTATGTTTACTATTCTTTATTGTTCTTTTGATGGTTTAATTGACAAAGAGTGTGAGTCATTCAACACTTGGAATGAAGCTGCCGAAACATTACTTAAGTTGGAATCTTTGCCCACTAAATCATCAGGTGGTAGGTTCTTTATTATTCCTCCTTCTTTCTAAATCACTTCAACTTAATCATCATGATTAAACACTTTTGTGCCGCTAACGATGTTAACGGTAACCCTCAACGTTGTTATGTTTTAGTCGATGAAGATGGTCACAACTTAGCTGCCTGGGATGAAGGATACCTAGGTGATGATGCTGTCCCAGGTATATGGCGCAAAGAAGCATACGCTGCTGAGCGTATAAATTGCAGTATCAGATGGTATCGCAAGATGTTAAGAACGTTGCCATCCCCAGTTTATGCTCATGATGTGCCTGGTTATTCTCACTTATGGAGTGCAGTATGACTGGCCTCAAATCATACCAAGAAGATACATTCTTCTATAAGAATGTACAGGTTAATTGTGTTGACACTAGCCGCCGATTAGGCGGTGATCTGTTCTACTTTAAGTCGCCAACTTCTGGCCGTCTAGTGTGGGCAGCCACGCCGGGTAAGGCCCGCAAACTTATCAAGGAGCTTGTTTAATCATGGCTAAACGCAAGACATTCGATGTATCACAGTTCAGAGTCTGGATTAATGACAGACTAGCATCTGATACATTATCACCTCATGAGAAGTATGGTTTAATGTGTGCCCTTGATCATATACTACATGAAACAGATAACTATAAAGGGTTTAGTTATGTCTACAAAGATGATGTTCGTCCGTGCTTCCCTGATAAAGTAGGGGCGCAAGCTTGCAATCCAGCGTGGGATATGGCGCGAGATATGCGCCGCCAGTATCACTAACGATCAGTTATTTATAGTGGGCTGCGCATACTTACCACGCAGACAATCAACATCTACAAACACAATCACCATGCGTAAGATCGAAGCCTTGATGTGCGATGCGATCCGCAATCGCAAGCCATTTAAGTCTGGCAACACAGAAGTTAAGCCAGTTACTTATGGCCATAATGATCACATACAGGGGGAGACTAATATCTACCTCCACAATAATTGGGTCGCCAAGATAACTTATTATGCCGACCGGGTGGATTACGTCAATGTCAACAACTGCGGATGGCAGTCGTCAACAACTAAGTCAAGACTTAATGCAATCCTAAGAACATTTACTGAGTGGGCAGTGTATCAAAAGGCTCACACTTGGTACTCATATAATTACAAACAAGTGGCGCATGATGCGCTGTTTCCTAATAGCGAATGGGTACACTTTAAGGCTTGATGTATTAACCCTCGTTAAGTATCCTCGCTCGCTTCGCTCACTGCGGGGCGAGTTTATTATGTAATCTAATCACTTCACAACACACAATCACCAATGACTGACACACTCAAAGAATATCATTTCACTGATGAACAAATTGACTTTCTGATGCGAATTGTGCGAAACAATGCACAGTTTGAAGATGGCGAAGATCGTGAGTTTATGGAAGAACTTGCGAATCAAATTGAAGATCAAATTGTAAACCACCCCGCCAACAACTAATGGCCTGCGCGAGTTTACTATTTATCACCAACATCATGAACTTACACTCACAACTTGATCACATTCTAACTCAATGGGATATTAAACAATCCACAAAGCGTGGATACAATCCGAACGCTCTATTTATTTACCTAAGACAGGCTGAGCGCATAGTTAAAGCTGTAGATCAAGGCAGCACAGTTCACTACTCTCTTCTTCTCCATTATGTCTAAGTCTGTTGCTCTCTCTCTTTTGGCTCAAGGTAACACTGGTGCAGAAATCTTGAGCATTCTGGATGCACTCGTTGCTGATAATGTGAGTGGTTTCGATTATATCGAGTCGCCACTGATTGAGTCTGTTCTTGGTATTCCTACTCACCAACAGAGTTCAAACGCTGGGCATGTATGACTCCCGGAGAGCTTGAATCAATCACAACAATCACAAACTAAGTATCATCATGGCCCGCAAAATTGATATCCAAGTCCGTACATTTACGGGCTGGCGCACACACTACGTCACAGAAGCCTTTGATAAATGTAAAGATGCCAGGGCACACTTCCTGCAGGTTTGTGCTGCTGGCGACTGGGCAGTTCCCCCACAAGATGTAAGATGTAGGTTCAGCCGCATAGTGTAATCTAGTGGCACAAAGTGACAATTTGCGGACCTACAAAATTGAATTAGTTATTAGTGTGCGTAAGGACACTAGCAGCCCGTTAGTGTGGCTGCCCGACTGTATCTATGACAACATAGATATGCCAACTGGCGAAAGCCTACTAACATTCAACATGGAGGAATTAAACTCATGATCAACACCGAATGGCGCCAACTTGTCGAGGATATTGATGAGTTGGACAAACAACTTATCAACACAACTAACACACTGGAGTATGAATCTTTGCTGTTACAAATTGAATATTTAGAGACTAAATTGCAGCAGGTAACTGTTGTTTAACTCCGCTTCGCGGGGCCAAATCACACACTACTCTAGCACTCACTTACTAACACAATCGCCATGTTCTTTGAGATTATTTCCATTGCGTTCGACGCTTCAGATGAAGATCGAACAGCACAACAAGCACACAACTTAGAGATGGAACTGAATAACGAATTTAGGGGATTGCTAATAGAAGCTAACAACTCAGATGAAGTACCTGAGCTAGTTGAAACACTAGCTAGGGTTCCCCTTGCTGACATTATGGTTAAGCCTGTGCATCCTTTCCTCAAACTCAACCACTAACCTCACTAATCTAATGGCACGAACACTACAACAACTCAAAGACTCAGTTGATCTTCTTATTGAACAACAGGGACTAACCGCACCCTGTTCTACACTTATCTTCACCAGAGAAGATGTATATGAAATAGATGAGAATGGAGATTTACTTTATCTCGAAGAATCGATCACTAACAAAGTGTTAGAGTATCTAAACGATAGTGAAGTTGTAATGCAAAAAGCATTTGATTGTGTTTCTGATTACATTGAAGATCTTAAAGTATAAAGAGTATTAACTACAACACACCAACATCACACAACATCATGACTTCCAATCTGCTATCTATTGGAGTTGGCAATGCCAAACTCAGTAAGTCCACGCTGACACTTTCCTTACCAGCGGGTAGGACTTGCCCAGGTGCTAAAGACTGTAAGGCTTGGGTTAATCCATTTGGTAAGATTCAAGACGGCAAACACACTATATTTAGATGTTTTGCCGCATCAAATGAAGCGTCCTACCCCAACGCACATAAGTCTAGGGCGCATAATTTACACACAATAACAGACGCATTACACTCTAATACTGAACATAGTGCTTGCGATTTACTAAAGGCAAGCATTGACAATAAGTTAACTAAATCAATCGATAAGTTTAGAATTCATCCTAGCGGTGACTTCTTCAGCGCCGCATACTTACAGATGTGGCTTAACGTAATCGAGCATTACCCAACTATAAAGTTTTACGCTTATACAAAGTCTTTAAAGCTGTTCATCTTTAACAACAGCCTGATGCACTTACCTGATAACTTCTTTGTAACAGCTTCGCACGGTGGCTGGGATGAACATCTTGAAAGTCTATTCCCACGGGTGGCTTATGTTGTAAACACTGAAGATGAAGCTGCGGAACGTAACTTAGAGGTTGATCATGACGACAGCCACTGCTTTGGTTCAAAGTCATTCGCTCTCTTAGTACATGGAATACAGCCAGCTAATAGTATTGCCGGGGCCGCTATTAGAGCACGTCGCAAAGCTGGCAAACATGCTGGCTACTCTTACAAGACTAAGCAACCATCACTTGCAGTAATTTAAATGTCTACAAATCAAGACTCAAGTATTAAGTTTCCTTGCACATCGTGCGGCCTATGTTGCACTATGGTCGGAGACATACTAGACAACAAGGACAAAGTAGAAGACCCCTTAACTAAACAACTGATCGACGAGTTTCCATATGTAACCCACGCGGGTGTGTGTGAGAAACTTGTAGATAATAAGTGTTCAGTTTATGAGGATCGCCCGACTCTATGTGACATAACTAAAGTCGCAACTTTAAGAGGGTTTGACTTACCAACTTACTACAGACTTAACGCCACTTTATGTAACAGCTGGATCCAACTCAACAAGCTAGACAAATCCTTCCTAATCAACATGGAGCAATTCGATGACCTTAACTAAGTACAAAGTGACCGTTGACTTTGAGTCAAACGATGGCGAACAATTTAGTAAGACAATCATTAGGCATTTTCCTACATCTAAAGATGTACAAAGATATGCCGCTGGGTTTGCAGATGGATTAGCTATAGGCTGCGATGGTGTAGTCTTAACTACAAATACGTACCTTATATCCTGACACTTTTAATTTTATTATGTTAAACTTTATATGCACTTCAGTAGCTACATGTTTGCAAAGTTATTTAGGAGCTGGGTATATTGCACTCCAAACACCCACGCTGATTATTTACATAAATGATTGGTCACCATATACTTATATATGTAACCGACAACAAGACATTTTAATGTGCGAAAGAAAATTTAAAAACGAGTATTAAAGTTAACCCCAACGCTTTTATTAGGTACATTAACATTAAACTCTGTGTTACCTGCCTTTACGTTAAAGTTACCAAAAGGATCTAGTTTAATGGATCCTGTATCATCTGTAAAAGTTAAGGGTGTGCCTGTAGAGAATCCTGTTATTAAATCTTGCAATTTACCGTATGCTGGGTTAGTACTTTTAGCTCCTTGTATAATAGCATTCGGGATTGCATTAAATGCAGCAGTAGGAGTTAAACGTTCTCCTGCATACCATTTAGGCAAAGAATAAGATTCAATTGTGTTACCAGTTCCGTACTGAGGTCTAGCTCGTATAGTTTCTGAATAGGGATCTACAGAAGTAATGTTTGGTATTTTATAATCCGGAAAGTTTTTTTGATATTGATCAATTTGATCTAATAGTTCTCTAACGTTAGGCATGATCTTAGTTTAATTCCTTTCACTTTTAATTCTAACTATGAAACTCACAGTCAACATCTATGCAGATCCCAGCCACAGCTGGGCCGCAATCAAACGGGATACAGCTGTAGCGATCATGGAAGATCACTTCGCAGACATAAGCGAATACAGTTACCAGCGAGGTAAAACTATTTACCTAGAGGAAGATGATGACTTCCCGCTGTTTGTATCGTGCGCCAAGGCTAAAGAAGTTGAGTTAGAAATCTGCTACCATCACACAGATCGGATCAGTCAGATACGTAACTACGCTTCATTCGACCCAGATTGTAACGATACTTATAGTGTTTTGCGCTTTATAAATGATGATAGAGCTCTGCAAAGTGAGCGGGTTCGATGACCGTGGACCCACGCAACAACGTGTTCGTTTTTAAAAACTATTGCGAGCGCCAAATTGAGTCGCAAATTGCGTACAGATTGGGTTATTTAACTTATACAAAAAAATTAAATTAGTATTATTATTAACACAGTAATAAAGTGTGCCACGCGGCGACTTTAAATGCAATTAAATACACCTTAGGGGTCTAAAACATGTATAGTTTTCTAAAGATTCGCAAATCGGACTAGGATTTATTAGTAGAAAAAGAGGTTTAAAACTATAGTACGACCAGGAGACCCTCTCCTTCTGTGCGTTGTGTGCCTTTCTCCTTTGCGCTATGATTATCCAGTGATCCCTTGGATTTCCGTGCCTCAAGAACAACAAACCCGGACTACGACTCAGTTTGATGTATTTGCCAAAGATAAAGGTTCTTGGCGCTTTAAGTGTCGGATACCTGCTACAACGGCTGAACAAGCCAAACACAAAGCGTTAATGGATTTCAATCTGCTTCCCGAAGCTGTGACTGTTTACCCTTCTCGCTGAGGCCTTATGTATATTTCTGTAAAGATAACTAGGGCTCTTGGTTTGACGTACTATATTCTCGGTTGGTACGCTCTGTTCACCTCTAGTCTTGTGCTCAGTCTGTTTCTGCTGTTTTGTGGCTTAACTCTGCTGCACCTCTAGCGGCAATGCTTGGGGCTCCTAAGCCATTGGCTTTAGGAGTAGGGGTTCGATTCCCCTCATTGTCTTTGCCTCCTGTGGAGGCATCTATTCCCCTCAACATCAAATCACATGGCAACAATCAACTTTCAGCGTCTAGTTCAGGAAGGTCGGGCAGCAGCTACGGCTTGGAATGAGTGCGACAATGCTCTGACAGCCTGTAACGAAGCTTTTGGTGCTCCGTTTGAGATCACTAAGGACAAGCTACAGACTGACATTACCGTGGCTGGCGCACACAACTTTGATCTGTCTGTGTTCAGCGGCAAGGATTCTGCCTTTAAGTTTCCTGAGGTTGAAACGAACATTATTGTTCGGATCACCCGTATCCCCACGGCTCACAACAAGATCGATAAGATTGACGAAAAGATCTTTAAGCTTGAGCAGCAACTTAAAGTTGCCAAGATCGAACGCAAGAAGCTTGTCGAACAACTAGCAATAACCGGTGACGTAGATATGGTTACCGATAAAATTTCCCTTGCGTTCACCCGTTTAAAATGACAAGCCCGTATCCTTTTTTCTTGATCTTGACTGGACTTCTCCTTATAGCAACATCTGCGGGTTTGAAGCACAAGCCCCAGATGCATCAAGAAGCCCAAATCTGTAGAAACCCTGTGATGTATGGTCCAGGGTGCTGACTGTGATACACTTCCGTGGGATCCAGTGGTCGTCTTACGCGGGGCGACCATTTCTCTTTATTAACTAGTTCAATTCATTTAACTAACCATGAATTCCTATTTGCTTTCTTGTTCTATCTCTGCCAACGTTAGGCAATCAATCCAAGTCAAGTTCAACGATCTTAAATTGCCTGCATCAGTTGTAGACACTTTGGAGAAGAACAACACTGTTTCTTTGCGTCCGAACTTGTCTAATGCTCTTAAGGCTGAACTTGATGCGTTGCGTGTCATGCAACGGGAACTATACGACAGCTACTGTTTGCACTTTGGCGACAATCATTTTGTAACTTCAAATTACTTTGAGGAAGCCAACAATCTCATTAAGTTTATTCGTGCCCAGGCTACAGTTTCTAACGCAAAACTATTTGAACTCTGGGAAGAAGAGCACAGCAAATGGTGTGAAACAGTTGAAGGTTTCTTGCACCCGTTGTTCTCTGATGAAACAGAATATGCTTTGGCCCGCGAAGCTTATTTAAAGGTGTTTCCCACGCGGCAAGAATATCGGAACCCCATTAGGGTTCACGTTGTTGGTCCCTTGCCTGTTTCACTTGAAACTGTTACAGAACCGGTTGAAGGTGACATTGAATCTTTAATTGCTCACGAAAATCTTATTAACACCAAGGAAGTTATTGAGGCAGCACACGCCAACGCAGCAGACAAAGCACTGTTCATGAGTGCTGAACTGCTAGATGATTTGGATGTGCGGACTGCTACAAAGATTGGTCGGCAACAAACTGGAGGAGATAAGAAGCGTGGCTCTTGGCAGATTACTGCTCAAAAACTCAAGCTAATTAGCGACTCTGTACCAGGCTTTGATAACTTGGCGGCACTGGCTGAAAAATTACTTAAGGCTGGTGAATTTATTCAGGCAATAAACAGAACAGTGCGCGAAGAGGGTTGTCAGATGTTCCAACAAGTACAGAGCGACATTCGCACAGAGCTTGAGTCGATTGTATCCACGCGGGATTCTTCTAAAGGGCTTGAAACTCTGCAAAAGTCTTTGGCATTGTCTAACAATTACAAGACTTTGTGCGAACAGTTAAAGACTGCAGAGACAGTCAGTGTGTTGGAGAAGTTAGTATCTGATGCCAATATAGAACTTGATATTTATGCTCAACGTTCTAAGCACATCAACAAGATTATTGCTCAGCGACGTGAGTTGTTTGATGCTCTTAATGGTACTACTACCATTAAACCTGTTGAAGAAGAACAAGAACAACCAGATGAGGTTGATTTCTAATGACCAGAACTTTATATGCGATACAATCTGATGTGGGTTATCTTAAAGACATTGAGGAGTATACAACCGATGTCGAACAAGCAGTAACTTTTGTTTGTTTCGATACTGCGGTTCGTCGGTTGTCTTTGTGTCTAAATCAACTAACCCATGAATGTAAAGTAGTCCCCATTAAAACTTTATTTCCACGTAAAACAGCGAAACAATTTGATGGCTTGCATTAAAACTTACGGGCTGCGGGCCTTTGCACCATCGGCTACAATATTCACACAATAACATCAACATCATGGACAACAAACTTTTCACTGCACTCCAATCTTTCCGAACATCTCTTAATGAAGCCACGCTGGAAAGAACATCTATCATCGATGGGCTGCTAGCTACGCTGATCAGCAAACAAAATGCTTTTCTCCTCGGAGAACCAGGCACAGGTAAATCCGACCTGGTGCGCAACATATGCAGTGGTATCTCCGACGCTAACTATTTCGGTTACCTTTTAACTCCCACGACCGATCCTTCCGAGATTTTCGGTCCGGTTGCTGTATCCAAGTTGCTTAACGATGAGTACACACGGGATGTTGTAGGGTATCTTCCTAACGCACACATTGCATTTACAGACGAGTTGTTCCGTGGGTCTTCTGCAATCCTCAACTCGCTTCTTACTCTGTTAAACGAACGCACATTTAACAATGGCAAAGAGGTCATCAACACTCCAATTCAATCTATTGTCGCTGCTACAAACTCCTGGCCTGACGAAGAATCCTTACAAGCATTCGCTGATCGATTTTTGTTCAGACCCACGGTGGAGTTTCTTAAAAAACCAGTATCGAAACGGATCCTTGATTCGTGGGCTCTTGGGATTACACAGCGACCAACAGTAGGTAAGCACATAACCCTTAAACAGTTAGAACAGCTACAACAGGAAGCAGCCACACTGCCTGTGTCTGAGGAGTTCTTAAATAAATATGGTGAGCTGTGGGAGTTGTTGGTTGCCCGAGGGATCACAATTAGTGATCGTCGTCGTGTTCAGATACTTAAGTTCCTTCGTGCTTGGGCTTTAGTTCAAGGAAGCGAAGAGCTGTACCCTGAACACATGCACGACTCTTTAATTCATATTGTGTACAGAACACAAGAGGATCAAGATGTGATTAAAGAGGTTCTAGAACAAGCTGTGCCCACGGCGGAAAAGAAGTTTAGTGATATAAAACGAGCTGCATCAGGTGTCATGACTCAGTATCAAGCGTACGCACATAAAGCTCAGTCACGTGCCCTTTCCGAATTGAATGAACTAGTTGTTCAATATCGTGCATTCCACAGAGATATTCAAGTGCTGCGAGACAAAACTAGGGAGATGCTAGATAGTGGTAATTACCGTATGACATTACCCGTCCGCCAAATTGGCATGAAGCTGCACCAACAGCTACAGAGTTACACGGACACACTTGCAGTCGCCATAAGCGACTTCTCCAAGTAAGCTGGGATGTCTCTTCAAGATCACATGTCAGTCAAACCCGAAGACCTCGCTTTAATCCGAAAGCGACTTTCAGACTTTATAGATGCTGCGGAAGAAATCCAACCGCCAAGTGCTTATGATCAGCTGGTCAATCTGTTAATTGACTTAGATAAAGTAATCACTCGCTCTAAAAAACAAACATGAACTTAAACAAACACACAGAATTCATTCGGTTATCCAAAAACGAACCACTAACTCTTGCTTGTTCTGCTCTAACAGATTTTTTGTGGGAAGACTTCATCAGAGACGCAAGACCTAGCGTTACGTATTTGATGGATCATTACAACGTGGTTCAGCTAAGTCGCTTTGGCAAGGAAGTTTTTGAGCGTCTTTATCAAGGCGACATGGTGACATGGTTGATATCTCCAGATGATTACGAAGATTACTTTCGGGCAAAACAGAACGGAGAACAAGTTAGTTTCCCACGCGGATATAAACCAGAACATGCGTTGTGGTGGGCCATAATGAATGATCTCAGTGCGGCAGCAGCGTGGCCCCAGCTCCTGGGAAGGAGTGTAGGTAATCAATTTAACGCAGGTAACAATGCTGTAAATATTCTCAATCAACTGTCTGAAGTTATAGAGAAGCTTATCGAACAACAACAGTTTGATGTAGAACTGCTTATACAAGCAGGAGAGCAACTAGAAGAGTTTCGTAAACAGTATCAAGAAGCTACCGCTAAAGGTGACAAAGCTGCGGCAGAGGAAGCTCGTACGAAGGGGAAGCAACTAGGCCAAGCGATAGAAGATGCTGTGGCCGAGGTTAAGGATAAGATTGGAGCACAAACCAGCAATATCGTAGACAAAACAAATAAAGACTCTGACAGTAACGAAAATGCTCTGTCAGACATGTGGGGCACATCTGCAGGCGAAGGATCCCACGGTGTTGATTTGCAGGAGAAAAAAGATTTAGCCAAGAAGCTTGCAACTAACACTAAGTTAAAAGCTATAGCTAAACAGCTAGGAGCACTTAGGAGAGTATGGCGTGAACGCAGGCGAGCAAAGAAAGTAAAAGCAAGCTACGAATCTATTAACGGTGCAGTATTTTCTGATGATATAACCCGTGCTTATCCTGTCGAGTTGGCATTAGCTAGTTCACCTAACGGACGTGCATTATTTGCACTTAAGTACTCCCAAAAGACTCTTTTGACTAAAGATTACACAGCACATCAAAAGAACTTAGGCAAAGGTCCCATTGTTATGTACGTTGATGTATCCGGTTCAATGAGCGGAGCGTACGAAATCTGGAGCAAAGCAATCAGCTTTGTTATTGCAGAGGATGCTCTGAAAGAGAATAGAGAAGTTCAGATACATTTATTTGACACCAAAGTTTCGGATTCCGTGACATTATTTTCTGGCAGAAAGAACAACAAGGAGTTGCTTGACTTTGTAGGAACTTGGCATCTTGGCGGAGGTACCAGCTTCAACTCAGTTATACAGCATGCTGTATCCACAGCAAATGTTGGTGATCGTGCTGACATCCTGATGATCACCGATGGGCATTCCTCTGTCTGTGATTCATTCATTCGTACCCTGAACAGGTTTAAAACACAAACAGGAACTCAATGGAATACTATTTGTTTGGGGATTGATGTACCCGATATTGTGCATTCATTCTCAGACGATGCCTACTCTGTTAACTTATATGACGAGGAAGGCACTACAGACATTATTCAAAAATGCATTAGGTGATTATCATGCCACGCCCCTCAATGGAACAAGTACTAGAACTGTGGCACTCGCTACAAGACCCCTCGTGCCCTAAACACGTGGATCCCCTTATGGACGAAATGATAGGGCAGTTTGCCGATGCCCTACTGGACAAGTGGCAGTACGCAGACGATGGATGCGAAGTAGAGTGGGAGACTGAAGATTTTGACTGGAAAGCTTGGGAGAATGCCACTCGTGGTAGGCTAGGTATGCCGCCAGACAATGGCGAGCCTCCCTACACCGAAAGTTAAGTTCAGTTAAAAATAAACATACACATTAAATCGTCCTTCACTAATTTAAAAAATTACAATGAGGAAAAGTAAATGATTCTTTCCGATCAAGACATACGCGAACTGTGTTTACAAGGTTTAGTCGATCCTTTTGACGAAGGACTAATAAACCCAGCCAGTTTAGATGTGAGGTTGGGGACAAGACTGCTTATCGAAGCTGCACAGTCACCCGAACTTGTGCCTTACACGATGGAAGAATCTTACTTACTTGTGCCAGGTCAATTTGTTTTAGCTGAAACATTAGAGATCTTCAACTTACCTGATTCAATTTGTGCAAATTTTGCACTCAAATCAAGTCGAGCTAGAGAAGGTCTAAGCCACGCTCTGGCCGGATTCGCCGACCCAGGTTGGCATGGAAGTAGGCTTACACTGGAGCTACATAATATACGGCAGTTACACCCAGTAGCTATTTGGCCTGGAATGAAAATTGGTCAAGCAATATTTCATAAGTTAACTCAACCGCCTTTAAAAAGTTACGCCGTTACAGGTCGATACAATAACGATTTAAAAGTAATGGGAAGTAAAGGATAACTAAAATGACACCAAAATTTCAACCAATTTTTGATGACTGTTTAGATAGAGGTATTCGTCGTGGATATGCTCGTGCCCACAAACATGTAGAAAATCCTGGGGAGGAAATCATTTTTGACAACATTCAAGAATGCATAATGTCAGAATTGTACGAGTACTTTAACTTTAAGGAGTCAAATGACTAACCAACACTTAATCATCCCGCCATCTGAAATGGTAGAAAAGTGGGTCCGTATGCTTGAGTACCTCCCGGACAAACAAGTTTTTAGTGAAGTTGCCCAATGGGGAGCCGACCAGGAGCTGGAGGCGTGTTGTGAGTGGCTTGAAGCTAATGGTTATCCTGGCACTGCTTTTGAACTCAATGATCTCCGCCGCCCCAAGCCGCCGAGCTTGAAAGAGCAGGCGCTAAAGGCGCTGAAAGTGTTGCCCACTCCTGACGGGCAAGTAACGCTTGACATTACTGACTTGAACACCATTCGACGCGCACTGGAGGCCCTCAATGACTGAACTTGACGTTGACGAAGATTTACGCCCTTTAAGACATAAAATACGTTTTCAAGCAGGTTATAAATCCCCATTAAAAACTTGTAGCGAATGTGGTTGCAATACGTTAAAAGTTTTAGAATCACTACCTTACGCTACTTTTATTAAACGACGTAAACAATGCGTATCGTGCGGACACCGCATTTCCACGCATGAAATACTAGTTAGTGAAGGTGGCGAAGCTCTGAACTATGCTCCTAAACATTTTAAAAATAGAGAAAAACCTGTTACGGCGCCGAAGGAACCCAAAAAATCAGTAAAATCCAGAGTACCTTTATGTGTCAGAGATGGTTGTGTCCATTGGGATGGTTCATGCACAATGGGGTTCAGTGCAGACGAGCTAGACGGTAAGAACTGTGCTTGCTTTGTTGCCAAAAATGCTTCTGACTTTATTCTGTAAAACTTTTATTCGGAGAATTTAAATGACTGAGACTAACTGCTCAGACAACTGCATCAAGACCCAGCTAAAACAAATGCGTCTTCTCATTCAAGAGGAGATCGAGTATGCTTTTGCAGAGCGCGAAGGGAGACCGTTCGCATTTGAGACCAGGGAAGCAAACGATAAGCTTTGGGAGTTGTTTGCAGAATCTTGGATAGCCAAGAAAGAACATAAACATATATAAAGATCGGAAAAAATCCGATCATGTATTTTAAACTAAACCCTAGTAAAGCACCTCACTAATCAGCCATGAACTTTTCAAAAGAGCCGCCAATTTGGTTACAGTTACATAGTGATTGGTTCCCTCCCACGGGGATCGTTATAGATTGGAATAAAGCTTGCGCCGTTTTATTAGCTAGGGTGGCCGACAGAATTGAAGTTAGGGGCGCACAAGGTCTAGACTTAGACCCAGGCGAAACTGCAGACTGGCTACGGGAAGAAGCGACGTTAGCTCAAAATAATATTGGATGGCCACATGAGTAAGGTAACATTTTCGCTACCGTGGGCATTTAGATGCTGGAAACGTTATATTACGGCACCTTATATTTTAGGAAAGCATACTCTACGTTCTGAATTTTGGTTTTCTATTAACTACGGTTATTATGAAATCAGATGGTTTAGCTAAATGACTTCTATTATTCAAGATACAACACAACTAATTAACCTCCTTTTAGAAAAGTTTCATATGTCATAGGAGTTGGCCTCTTCAGTTGTTCTGCTCTAAACCGTACAATATTGTCATATATGGCTCGCAGGTTAGGCGAACCTTGGGTAGAGGATGCCGCACGATCACTACCAGAACTTAAATCAAAACTCGGAGAGCCAGCGATTAACTGCGGTTCTACATAAGTTTGCGGGCTCATAGAGCCCGGTTCTCCCATATAACTAGATAAAAAAGCAGAACCGGGATCAAACATTCTCTTAAAACTTCTCTAATAAGTTTAGCGCCCGTAGGGCAGTTTGCCCCCAAGTAAATTATTTAAAACATACTTTGCCTCATTAGTTACACGGTTTACTCATGCGAACGGCGGTTGGAAATATTAAGATTCTCTAAAACCACTTCTCGGGTTATCTTGCCTTCTATACACTGCTCATGTCAATGGACCTTTCAATG
>Ga0209085_1000084_pt1 | contig 66030 bp, 83 predicted proteins | sample C_131016_EF_Meta_FD_187310 | JGI IMG/M metagenome (GOLD analysis project Ga0209085, IMG submission 187310) | Freshwater microbial communities from Lake Croche, Canada to study carbon cycling - C_131016_EF_MetaG (SPAdes) (version 2) | ecosystem: Environmental > Aquatic > Freshwater > Lake... | reverse complement strand
ATGTCCATGATGGTGTCATCCTTGTGGGTCATGAACCAGACTCCTTGATGCACATGCTACTCCCTTGCTCTATTAGCACAACAAGGGCATTATAGCATGATCATCCGGATTGTCAACCAGGAAATTTTAGTGATTTATTACAATTCAGTAATTATTCCCAGCCTTCAAACAAGTCCTCGCGCCAGGAACGATGTCCTTCACGATAGGCCATGTTTGATTGTGTTTCTCGAACTTCCACCCGAAAACACCAAAGCCTTTCAGCTTCACCTTTACCCCAATGCTCAGGAATAAACACTGCGTTGATGTATTTGTAGAGCATGTCAGCAAGAGCTTCACACCCCAGGGCTGGTAACACAGTCAATTTAGCTAATCCTCTAGATTCAGCTTCTTTGAACCATGCAAGTTCCGGATCATCTGCAGAAACTAACAAACAATGATCTAGCTTATCTTCCAGAAAGTCTTTTAGAGGACGTAGTGAACCGTAATCAACTATCCAGTTGCGAGCATCCAGACTATTACTACCAAAGTAGACTTTGACAGTAAATGAATAACCGTGAATTTTGTTACAGCCAGGCATACCATTCGGTTTATCATCTGCTCTCCATTGGCGATATGCACATGGGAAAGCATCATGATATTCCTTGGTCGAAACATATTTGTATGAATCATTTGGTAGTTGTGTCATCTCTTGTCTCCAGTTGAGCGATGTTTGATGACTGTGCAGAATGTTTAGAGTGGGTTGAGACAGTCCATAGTCCACTACACATATTTAAATGTGTCATGCACATGATTGTCAACCTCATATTATATCCACTGTGTGTCATGTGTGGATCAAACTCATATACAGGATCACATCTTGTAGAACTTGAGTGTCCCCCACCCAAGTTACTTGGTCTGGTCGCAGTGGTTGTGTGTTATAGCCATTTTGTGGGAATGGATCTCTCATGTACACTGCCTGTTTAGATTTATATGATTCCAATCTATCCAGCTGTGCCACACATTCTGTATGGCACACATAATATGATGACCAGCAGCCACCGCCCTTGGTCTTGAGACCAAATTTATTAAATGGTGTGCCCACAGGCACCCAATGACGTTGTTTGATGATGGTCACATCACATTCACTCAGCACATATTTTTGGGCCCCATATGAGGGACTGCCCACACAGAACTCAGGCACACATACTCTTTCCGTCAGCAGAGTGATCAACATTTTATGGTCCATGATTCAAATAATTCTCACCATAAAATTGTGCGGTGCAACGAACATATTGTATAAATAACATGAACAATTATTCTGTCAAGGAGTACATATCATGACCAACAACTTATTTCAAGTTTATTCAGACTACCTGACCACCATTAACAACCAGGTGTACAACACCCACATGACCTTTGTAAAGAGCACACAGGAATTCATGACTGAAGTGGTCAAGAATAACCCATACAAAGATGCATTTGGCATCATGGAAACTTTCTCACAAACAAGTTCCAAGCAAAAGTAACTGCAGGATTTCCACACAAAGGATCATGATCGTGAGATCATGATCCTTTTCTGTGAGCATGAGATAAGTAAATAACCACATGAATGATTATCAAAATCAATGCAGCGAGTTTATTGAATGGTGCAGACCCAAGCTGAATCTGCGCGGCAAGATTCATGTACACTTGATTAATAAAGACATTCAGGTGGGATCTCAGGTCAGTTTTGGTTATTATGATTCCAAAACTCACAAGATTGTGATAAGTTGCAAAGATCGTCATCCCATAGACGTGCTCAGAACGCTGGCCCACGAGCTGTGCCACCTGGCCCAGGCTCAGATCAGACCACTAACTGGTGCTGATGGTGTGACTGGAAGTCATATAGAGAATGAAGCCAATGCCTTGGCTGGCATACTCATGCGTTTATGGAATACCAAACACATTTAACTGATATTTTTAATACTTGGGTGCTGGCGAAAGGGGACTATCTTCCTGGCATGAACCAGGAAGATAAACCAGATCTTGGTATACAGTGATCCGGACACACGTGGGGTTCACTTGCATCACATTGAGCACAAGTCAGTCACCCATATAAGGACCCATGTGCAGATGACCATCCACATCTTCCAGCACTGCAAAGGCTACTGCGCCTTCTGATGGCTTGAGATCAAACTCTCGCACCCAGGTGATGCGTTCAATAGGGATTTCATATGTGCCATCACGATCCATACTGTATGCATCCACGCTCACATCACGCTTGCGGTTATAGTCATAATTGGTTGGGCAGTTATTGCTATCACTTGTGATCAGATAACGCTGGGTGCGTGACCAATTACCAGGCTTGACAGCAGCCTGCATGAGCTGATCCAGCTCTTCCTGATCCTCAGGATATTCCGGCTCACCATAAATGCTCATGATCAGACTGGGATTGCGTGTGACAAAGTCCACAATAAACTTCTTGCATTGGTCAGTGGACACCTTGCTGGACACGGTAGGAGTCTTGAGTTGGCTACTACGCATATGGATAATCCTTGTGCTTACTAGGGAATAGTAACATGATTTATCATATTGTCAACAAAAAAGGCAGCTGATTTCTCAGCTGCCTTGTGTGAGATATCCATGTTAAGATCAAGCAGCCTTATCTTGAACAGGTGCCTCTTCTGTGGGCTTGTACAAGAATTCCCCAATCTTCATGCTCTTGTTCAGGAACTCTGTGGTGGCTGCCTGGATCGCCTGCACATCATCTGATGTGACACTTTCCTTTAGCTTGACCATAGCTTCTTGAACTTCTGTCTTGAGATCTTCAGGCAGCTTTTCATCATGTTCCTCAAGCTGCTTCTCAGTGCTTGCCAACATTTGATCGGCCTGGTTACGAGCTTCTGCAAGTGCCTTGCGTGCAGCATCTGCTTCTGCATTTGCCTCAGCAGATTTGATCATGTCTGCAATCTCTGCATCAGTCAGTCCACCGTTAGCCTTGATGCTGATCTCCTGCTTCTTGTTGGTGGCCTGATCAGTTGCACTCACAGTCACAATTCCATTAGAATCGATATCAAAGCTTACAAGGATTTGTGGCACACCGCGTGGAGCAGGTGCAATACCAGTGAGTTCAAACTGACCCAAACTCTTGTTGTCTGCTGCCATTGGCCGCTCGCCCTGGAACACCTTGATTGTGACAGCAGGCTGATTGTTTTCAGCAGTGCTGAACACCTGTTCCTTGCGGGTGGGAATGGTGCTGTTCTTTTCAATCAGACGAGTGAACACGCCGCCGAGAGTTTCAATTCCCAAACTGAGTGGTGTGACATCCAGCAGCAACACATCCTTCACATCGCCCTGCAACACACCTGCCTGCACAGCAGCACCCATGGCCACCACTTCATCAGGGTTAACACTGCGATTGGGCTCTTTGCCAAAGAAGTCCTTGATAGCCTGTTGTACCACAGGAATACGGGTGGTACCACCCACCAAGATGACTTCCTCTACCTGACTGATATCCAGTTGTGCATCACGCAAAGCCACCTTGCAAGGCTCAATCAGACGTTTGACCAGATCATCAGTCATACGTTCAAATTGGCTGCGTGTGATGCGGGTCACCAAATGCTTGGGACCGGATGCATCTGCTGTAATGTAGGGCAGATTGATTTCTGTGTCCTGTGCACTACTCAGTTCAATCTTGGCCTTTTCAGCAGCTTCCTTCACACGCTGCATGGCCATCTTGTCTGTGGTGAGGTCCATGTGTTCTGTTTTGCGGAATTCCGCCACAATGTGCTCCATGATGCGAGCATCAAAGTCTGAACCACCCAAGTGTGTGTCACCATTTGTGCTCAGCACTTCAAACACACCGTCTGCAATTTCCAGCACGCTCACATCATGCGTGCCTCCCCCTGCGTCCACGACAACCACTTTACCACCGTTACGCTTGTCTAAGCCATAGGCCAGAGCAGCAGCAGTGGGTTCGTTAATGATGCGCAGAACTTCCAGACCTGCAATTGTGCCTGCATCCTTGGTGGCTTGACGCTGACTGTCTGAGAAGTATGCAGGCACTGTGACAATAGCTTGTGTGACCTTCTTGCCCAGATATGCTTCAGCAGTGTTTTTCATTTTGATCAGCACTTGAGCTGAAATCTCTTGTGGGCTATATTTTTTACCAGCCACTTCCACCCATGCATCGCCATTGTCTGCGGCCACAATCTTGTAAGGACTGGATGCAACATCCTTTTGGATTACTTCATCGTCAAAACGTCTGCCAATCAGTCGCTTGGCTTCAAAAATGGTGTTAACAGGATTTGTTACCGCTTGGCGGCGGGCAGCTTGACCCACCAGTTGTTCGTCACCCTTGAATGCCACCACACTGGGCGTGGTGCGAGCACCTTCAGCATTCTCAAGCACTTTGGGTTGACCATTTTCCATGATGGCCACACATGAATTTGTAGTCCCAAGATCTATCGCAATGATAGTCATAATATGTTCTCCTTTTAAAAGCAAGATGGATTTTTGATGGCCCATTAAGGCACCGTCTACAATATTTATATGGTTTACTGTTGTGCGTCAATGTGTTTCATAATAAATTGACAATTATTATCATCTATCATAGCGGCAACTTAGTGTTGTGGTCCCTGCTATGTGCCCATTGAACTCTGTGTTGTTGACTAAGTCAATGCTTCCCCTTGCCAAGCATTGCAGCAACCATGTGGATCCACATCTGGATCCAGATCAAACACCTCTGGCATCTTCTCACTCAACATTTTAAATAATGTACAGGTGTGACCATCCAACCAATTGCAGTTTTCACATCTGACCTGACCCAAGTTATATCCTGCATTTTCAGGGGTCACTTTGTTCAGTATCTTTTGATCATCATGTGGCTTACCTTGGATATACAGACCACAACTGGCATTGGCTACCACCTTGTCATGAGCACCAAACAATGAACATCGCTGTTTGCCAGGCATAAAAAAGGTGCAACTACCACATTGTGCAAACTGAGTTTTATCTCCTGAGGGAGGCAGATATAAGAAGGCAGCACGCACAATGGGCTGCTCTTTTTGTTGTGATTGTTCTATCAGATTGATTAAATCGCGCATGTGATATTTATACTAGATGATAACCTCAATTTCCACAGGATGCCAACTTGGGTTTTCACGAGGATAGCCTCTGGCATTGTTCACATATCTCACGCCCTGAATGTCCTGATCAAATCTAAAATGAGTATGCCCAAAGCACCAAGTTTTCACACTGTGGTTCACACAAGACTCCAGATCAGTATTCAAAAAACTACCATTAAGCAGATTCCATGTGCGATTGGTGGTCACCTTGACCAGGTCACGATGAGGAATATGATGCGAGACCACCACCTTAGGTAACTGGTTCCGGGAGACTGTCTGTCGCACATAATCAGCATCTGATAGTGCAGCTTCCATAACGCCTTTCCAGGCTGGTGTGGTGGACCAGTTTATATATTGTGCATCACTCATATGATCCTGCCAAGCTTGAACTTGATCTTCAAAACGAAACCCCGAATCAGCATCAAAGTTGTGCCAGCCTGTGACGCCCACAAACTGAACCCCGTCTACAACCACATGAGATCTATGCAGGAAGTGCACATCATGAGCCATACTCCATCTTGCATAATGATCATAAATTTCTGCCACATTGCGAGGATAAGGCCACTGCGCTTCCCATTCGCTATTATACGTTCTGGTCTGATGAAAGCCCAGGTTATACATGTCATGATTGCCTGCCACCCAGATCACTTTGGGGAACATGCTACGGAGATTTTTGATCCAGTGACTGGTTTCCATCACATCATTACTGATATCCCCTGCAACCACCATGGGGATCATGGGATCACACTGCTGTAGCACACTCCAATCCCACAGATTGCTGTCCACATGCACATCAGATATTAGGGTGAATCTCATAAAGGGTTCCAGTTATAGAATACAACTAGTAATATGGGTGGGAACACATGGTATGTCAATACCTACCATCTGGCATTATCCTTATACCCTGCTCGGATCAGTTCTGCTGCCGCCTTGAGAGCTCCTGCTTTGCCTTGACCCAGATACTTGTGCATTATGTCTGCAACTGGTTGTGGTGCATCGTAGCCCAGCGACACAGATTGAGCAGTCAAACATCTCAACAAGGGTAGTTTGTGGCTGTAGGTTAAACTCAATTTTTTCACTCCATGTTCAGGCACACCTTGTAAACTGACTAATTTATTGTAATAACATAAAAAGTCACCCCCCACATGTGTGGGTGCATGAATAAGATTGGTAAGTTTGTTGGCAAACACATGGAAGTTGTTGCCCACATGTGTGGGAGCACCTTCTAAACTCTGCAGATTGTTATACTGGACCCAGAAATCTCCGCGCACCCATTCAGGAGCCCCTAACAAAGATTCCAGACCACATTCTTCGCCAAAAAAGTGACCTGTCACCTTGCCAAATTTCACAGGCAGTTGAGGCAGGCTTTTCACCTTTACACCCACGCTGCCGGTCACATTCACTGTGCCTGTATCATCTATGTGGACCACACCGTCTGTCTCAAAATGCTTCCTGAATAGCTGCTTGATCTGTTTTGTATCTACCATCTGGCGTTTTCCTTGTATCCTGCTTTGATCAATTCAGCTGCTGCTTTGAGGGCACCCATTTTGTCCTGACCCACATATTTGTCCATTATTTCTTTGACAGGATCAGGTGCATGACTAATTAGCACTCTATTATATATGACTAATCGCAACAAGGGTAAATGAGCATTATATGTGCACCAAAATTCCTCTCCCACATGGTCAGGAGCACCTTCCAAGCTGCTAAGGGGACTATCAGTGCACCAAAAATGACTCCCCACGTATGTAGGAGCCCCTTTTAAGTTGATGAGTTTGTTATGTTCACATAAAAAATATCCACCCACACTGGTGGGGGATCCCACCAGTGTGGTGAGACTAGCACCATTGCACCAAAAATTACCTGAAACTGTGCCAAATTGTATGGGCAACTGGCTGACTTTTTTCGTTAAATCCACAGCACCTTTTACATTCACTATGCCTTTAGATGAGATTGTAACCTTGCCATAAACTTTGAAATTAGATTCCAGCAATGTTTTAATTTGTTCTTTATCTGTCACCATCTGGCATTGTCCTTGTATCCAGCTCGGATCAATTCAGCTGCTGCTTTGAGGGCACCCACTTTACCTTCTCCTGCGTATTTGTCTAAGATGTGATTCACCTTGTCCCCTCCATCCCTAAGATACACACTGGGATACATGAGGGTTCTCAACACAGGTAAATGTGGGTTGTATGTGCATTTGAATTCTCTACCCACATGAGCAGGTGCTCCTTCCAAGCTGGTGAGATTTGGGCCATTCATCCATGAAAAAATCCCTCCCACATAATTGGGGGCGCCCTCCAAGCTGGTGAGTAATTCACCGCCCAGACCACCACCCCAAAAATTGCCCCCCACATGAGCAGGAGCACCCACCAAGCTCTCAAGTTTATTACCGCCGCATGAAAAACTACCTGCCACATGATCAGGAGCCCCTTGCAAAGTGGTTAGTGTGTTTTCCCAACAGGTAAAGTCTCCTCCCACACGACGGGGCGAACCTATTAAGGTGGTCAAAGATTTCTCATGGCACGCAAAAGCTTCTGACACATTACCAAATTGCACAGGGAACTGTTTGACCTTCTTCTTTAGGAAGACTTGCCCCTTAACATCCACCACGCCATCAGGTTGTATGGTCACATTACCCAGTATAGTGAAGTACTTCTTGAGTAAGGCCTTAATTTCTTCGACATCTACCATCTGGCGTTTTCCTTGTATCCAGCTCGGATCAATTCAGCTGCTGCCTTTATGGCCCCCACTTTGCCCTGACCCACATAGGTGTCCATTATTTGTTTGGCTTGTGCAGGAGCATGGCCAATTGCCACATTATTATACATGCTCAATCGCAGCAAAGGAAGATGTGCATTATAAGTGCAAAAAAACGTGCCACCCACATAAGCAGGTGCCCCTTGCAAGCTGGTGAGTTTATTGGTATTACACCAAAAATTACCCCCCACATGATCAGGTGCACCTTCCAAAGTGCTCAGGTTATTTTCACTACAGTCAAAGTCGTAAAGCACATAACGAGGAGCGCCCTGCAAGCTGGTGAGTTGATTATTATTGCAAATAAAACTTCCATCCACATGATCAGGTGATCCCACCAAGCTGGCGAGTGCATTAAAATTACAGTCAAAATCTCCGTGAACAATACCAAAAGACACAGGCAGTTCACTTATTTGATTGGCTAAACCCACATCGCCATACACATTCACCACACCCTCATCTGTGATTTTGACGGAGCCAGTGATTTCAAAATGTTCTTTTAATAAAGCCTTAACTTGTTTTATGGTTACCATCTGGCATTCGCCTTGTATCCTGCTCTCACCAATTCAGCAGCACACTTGAGTTGACCCGTCCTGCCTTGCTTGGTATATTTGTTCAATATTTGTTCAATGGGTAAAAGTGTCAATCTGTTGGGGAAATCATTAGTGGTCTCTAGTTCAATCTTTTCCACACTCAATAATCCCAGTAGTGGTAGTGTGGCACCATAACTTATCACCACAGTGCCTATGTGATCAGGTGTATATTTAAATGATTCCAAGGGATTGTCATGTGCATAAAGTTGTTCACATGGAGGAGCATGAAACAGATCGGTGAGCATGTTGTGGCTGCAATTCAATATACCCACAGCGGGACAATGTGCCAAACTTGTGATGTTATTATAGCTACAATCCAAATCATCATGCACTTTTGTGGGTGCATGAGCAAGACTGGTCAATAAGTTTTTGCTACAGTTGAAGTCTCCAATCACCTCTGTGGGTGCGCCTTCCAGTGTGTTCAATCGGCTCTTGGTGAGTATAAAACTGCCACCCACTATACCAAACTTAACGGGCAACATGCCATTTGGTGCAGGTTTACGCATGTACAAATTATTATTGGGCACTTGAACGATGCCATCTGGCTGGATCAAAAATTCATAATCATTAAGGTGTTCTGTAGTCCAAATATCTGAAAAGTAGGTTTCGAACAATTGTTTTACTTGCTTTATATCTACCATCTGGCGTTACCCTTGAATCCAGCCTTGATCATAGCCACAGCAGCTTTCAGTGCGCCTGCTTTGCCTTGACCTATATAAGTATCAAAGATTTCAGTCAACTTTTTATTTTCGCCATTCACATGAGGGTATCTCAAACTCACATGCAGCGTATGTTTGTGCTGTGTCAATTTGAGCAGAGGCAGATTTGGTGGTGCACTCATGGTCACATAGCTAGCGTTAAGGGGTATGCCATCCACACTTGTGAGGCCTGTGCCCATTTGTTCTGTACCTATAAAATGCCCTGAGAAATCTGTGGGTGCATGTTCAAAATTACTCAGTAAATTATAGGAACAATTGTATGTACCTCCTATACTGCTAGCATTACCCACACTTTTTGGCCCACCCTCCAAACTGGTCAGGTAGTTGTTTTGGCATAAAAAGCTGCCCATCACAGTGTGAGGGGCATTGTGCAAGGATTCCAGTTCACATTCATGTGCCTCATAGGTGCCTGTGACCAAACCCATTTTGAAGGGTATGGTTTTTTTAAATTTGGGCTTGATGGAAAAAGCTTTCACATTCACTGCATGTGTTTCTTCGTCCACCCAAACTCGCATCAGTTGCACAGTGTGATAACTGGCATAAAACCACTCTGTTAGTTCTTTCTTCTCTGCTTCAGTTACGGCCATGATTGATCACCATTTCGCATTATCTTTGTATCCTGCACGGATCAGTTCTGCTGCGGCTTTGATGGCGCCGGGTTTACCTTCTCCTGCGTATTTGTCGATTATTTTTTCCACTTGTTCGGGGGCCCACAAAATATTCACACTATCATACATGGTCAATCGTAACAGGGGTAGGTGGGCATCATATAAGCACAAAAATAAATCCCCCACATGATCTGGTGCACCCTCCAAACTTGTGAGTTTGTTATGGGAGCATGCAAAACGACCCCCCACATGACGGGGAGCACCCACCAAATTTGGGAGATGGTTATCATAGCACATAAAATTGCCATCCACATGATCAGGTGCACCCTGTAAGCTGGTGAGTTCATTGTCGCTGCAATGAAAATCACCAGAAACATGGCCAAATTGCACCGGTAACTGTTTGATCCAAGTCTTTTTCTTTAATTTTACATCACCTTGCACATCCACCACGCCATTAGGCCGCATAGTCACCTGGCCCAGGACATCGAAGTATTGCTTAAGTAACGCCTTCACTTGTGATGTGTTCACCATTTCGCATTATCCTTATACCCAGCTCGGATCATTTCCACAGCACACTTAATGGCACCTGGCTTGCCTGTTCCTGCATATTTTTCCAGGATTGCAGTCACAGGATGTTCCTTGCCTGACCCTGCATATCTCACCATGACTCGTTTTTGGTTTAACAGTTTTAACATGGGTAAGTGTGCATGATAGGTTATATCCACCTGCCTTGCCTCTGATGGTAAACCATCCACACTCATCAGTTCCTCATTCATTTCATTGACAGCTATGAAGTACCCTGTGAACCGTTGTGGTGCACCTGTAAAGTTTATCAAATTGTTGTTGCTGCATGCGTATGTGCCTCCGCCCATTTCTGTCCTGCCCACATCTTGTGGTCCACCCTCTAAACTGGTCAACAAATTACCATAACAACCAAAGTTACCTGTGACTGTGTGTGGTGCATTTTTCAAACTTGTGAGATTTTTGAATGCACACATAAAATGCCCTTGTACAAGACCAAACTTGACAGGTATTTCACCCATGGTCATGAGAGTGATCATATGCGCCTTCACACTCAGTTCATGTGTCACATCATCTATCCACACATCCTGTAGATCCTTGGTGCTGAAATTGCGATGAAATTTATCAATCAGTTGCGTTTTTTGTGTTTCAGTTAAGGCCATTTATCATCACCATCTGGCATTATCTTTGTATCCAGCCCTGATCATCTCCATGGCTGCTTTTAAGGCTCCTGCTTTGCCCTGGTTGCGATATTTCATCAAAATGCCCTCTATGGGATGAACACCATCATATGTTTCAGTAAAAACATGAGGCTCGTGATTTATAAGTTTTAACATGGGTAGATCTTTCTGATAACTCAGTTCCACAGCCCTGCAATGCACTGGTAACCCATCCACATTTTCCAGATGGTATTGTTTTTTAGACCCTTGATTAAGATAACTGAATGATCCTGTGAAATCCGCAGGAGCACCCTCGAAGTTTGTTAAAGGATTAATACCACACACATACCAAGCACCTTCCACATGTTGCGGACCACCTTTTAATGTGGTCAAGTTATTGTTAACGCACCAAAAACTTCCTGTCACAGTGTGAGGGGCATTTTCTAAAGAGGTTAATTCACATGAGATACAATAAAAATGACCCTCCACACGACCCAATTTCATAGGTATGTGCCCTTCGGCTGTTAGTTCCACAGTCTCTGCTGTAATATTAATAGCCTGAGTGGTTGCATCCACACTCACTTCTGTAAGTTTGGTTAACTTAAAGTGTTGTTTGACTAATTTGATCAAATCTGCCTGTGCTTTTTTAGACATCTGCATGTGTGATCACGTCAAATATGTGAATGTTCTGGGCACCACACCCAGCAGATTACAAGCAGTCTTGAAAGTGGGCTCATTTACTGCAACCAAGAACATCTTGTCTTTGTGGTTTTGCCACAAGTGTTTCACATTCACAAAGTTACTGCTGTCCACAATATCCAGATCCGAGAACAACATGATGTTGTAGCCCTGTGCAGCCAGTTCACTCAGCTGGTTACTAATACTAACTGTGAATTGTGTACCACCTGTGGCTCCCAGATTGAACACATGCCTATACCCCTTTTTGATACCATCTTTTGGTACCTGTTGACCTATGTCTGTGATTTTATCCACCTGGGCATATGTGTCTGTGCCCATGTTTACCACAAAGCTTTTGTTCTCCCCAGCAAAAAACACAACACCCATGTCCACATTCTGCTTGCCCAGTTGCTTGAGTAGGTTTTTAACCTCTGCCATCACACGTGGCACTTCGTCCCACATGCTGCCTGACGTATCAAACACAAACACCAGTTTAGCTTTGTGCTCTTCTAATGTCTTTTCACCAGGCTTGAGTGCACCTGCACCAGTTTGTGCAGCTATTGCTATGCCTGTGACTGCTCTACGGCTGGGCTTTGCATAAGTGATGTCTGTTTGTGGCACACTGGCTGTGACAAGATTCTTGATTAAAGTTTTCCAGTTAAACTTGGGTTTAACCTGTAAAATCTCAGATTCACGACTTTTTAGGTCAATGGCCCCGCCTTCGCCAGGTTTACCTGTGGATTTTTTACCTGGCCCGTGCACACTCTGGTCTTTCTGCTTGAGCTCTTCCTCAGTGCCAATTTCCTCACGACGAGCTAACTTGTCCTCTACCTCTTTGTGGATTTTGTCCATGTCTATTTCTGGCTCAGGTTGCTCATCTTTAGGGTCACCACCTGGAGGTTTCGGACCATCACCTGGTGGTTTAGGTGGACCACCACCAGGTCCTTCACCTGGACCTTCGCCGGGAGGAGGTGGTGGAGCCACAAGTTCAATTTCGGATGGATCAAATGTGGGCATCAGTAGCCTCCTGCTTGTGGTGTTCTGGCTGCTTCCACTTCTGCTTGTGTGGCTTCCACAGTTTCCACCTTACCGTCTTTGGTGATTTTTGTAACCTTATAAAACTTACCAGTCTTCTTCTCTTTTACCACATCACCCTCTTTCAATGGTTGGGGGGGCTCAGGCGGCTTGGGAGGTTGAGGAGGTTTGGGCGGTGTGGGTGGTTGCGGAGGTGGATGGTCATCCATGTCTGCAATATCCAGGAACACATCCTGTAGTGGCTTGGGCATCTTCTTGAGCTCTGAGTCCACTAATGCCACCATTTCTTTGTATTTGCCCTGACGATCATAGTTGATGTGATCTGAGAACAATCCTATGGGCAGCTGATCATAACCACTCTTAACCAACATGTAGTTGCTACGGTAATCGGATGCATAGTTGTGCACAGTGTGACTGAACTCAGGCATTCTCTTGCTTGCAGCAAAGTCTCCATATGTGTAATGCAAAAGTTCATGCACAATCAGGAACTCAATGTAAGCATATGCATCTGGGATGGATCCACCGTTGGATACATACTTTTTACCTTGGGGTTTAAGCCCTTCCACTTCTGCAAAGGTCATTAGCTTTTGCATGAAGGGCACATTAAACAAAAATTCACCCTTGGCTGTGGCTGCTGCTGTTTTGATAACATCATTCCACTGTGCATATTCCTTCTTGTTGCTGGGAAGCAATATGGGACTAAAGTCAAAGATGTAATTGGTTTCACCTGGTGCCCTTAGTGGGAAAAATTGATCATGTTCCAGTTGAATCATCTTTATCAGCTTCATGAATATCACAGGATCAAATTTTTCATGATGTGCTTGATCAGAGTGTTCAATCATGTCAAATGCAGCACTCTCTGCTGCATTGCGGGCAGCAGTATCATACAACAGGTAACTGTATTGTTTCATCTCTTCAATCTTGCTGATATACTTTTGCATGTCAGCTTGAATTTTGGCCGCAGGCACACCAGTCTTTGCACTAGTATCATTTATGATCTGCTTGATGTGTGAATCTGTGAGTTGTGTTTGTTTGAAGCCCACTTGACCAGGGGCTGCTTTTTTGGTCACAAACGCCTCTTCCAGCGCCTTGCCCCATCGGCTACTTGGTGAATATGTCATGAACTTTTTCCAACATTTGTGCAAACTCATCGTCTGAAATATCTTCTCCCATCAAATCACCCATTGCAGTGGTCACACTGTCTTCCATGCGATCCACCATGGCTGCATCCATGTCATGCGCTTGTGCAGCTTGTCTTAACTCGTTGACCAAGTAATACACCTTGTTAATTTTGTCCCCAGTGATCTGCACCTTGCCATCTTGCATGGTTTTTAAGGGTTGAGTGTTTGCCAATATGGCATCGGATGGACGCTTCTCCGCCTTGAACAATTTGCCCAAGTAGTTTTCAAAGTCTTCAGCAAACTGGTTCAACTCAAAGTTGTTCACATAGTTCACAAAATCCAAGTCATCTTTCAAATGCTTGCTGGGATCTGACACTACTATGTCCAACATGTCCTCCAAGGAGGCAGCCTGTCTGCTCTTGATCAGGAATTTGGCGCTGTAGTCTTTCAACCAACCTTTCACCATGCTCATGAATTGTGGACTGTCTATCTGATGCTTGTCCATGATCCAGCTGAGTGTGCTGTTCAACTTGGTCCATGCAGCCTCAAATAATGCTTGTTGATATTCGTCAGACTCCATGCTGGCAGCCTTGCGCACCACACGGTCCACACCCGCTATCAAATCTAGCAACAGGGTGGTGTATTCTCTAGGGCTAATGTACAATGTTTCATCGCCCATCTTGATGAAAAACTTTCTGCTTGCTGCATCATGACCTGGCAATGGCTTCTTGGTGGCAAATGTGTCTGCAAATGCTTTCACCACGTCTAGTGCTACAGTCTTACTCTGATCTGCACGTGATGCCAGTTTGCCACTGGGTAATACTGAATTTTCCCAATACTTCACGCTTGCATCCCAATCAGGGGCAGTATCCAGGTAATCAGTTGCATCCTTCAAGTGTCCTGTTAGCTCCACAGTGCCCTTGTCATAAGGATTCATGGCTGCAATCACAATGGTTTCCTTGGGCAGATGTAATTCATCATTGAAGCTCTTTTCCAAGATCACTCGTCGCAGACTGTTGAACACATTAGCACTTTTCACTCTGTTAAGTTCGTCAAAGAAGATCAGATACTTGTAAGGTGCATTTTGAAATGCCTTCTTTCTCTCTGCACTCACACTGGGGTTTGCCATGTATGCAGCAGTATCTTCCTCTATCTCATTCATGATCTTTTGATACAAGCTGGGCTCACTGAACTGAACAGCCATCTTGTGACCATCCTGCTTGGGTACTGGAATACCTGTGATCTCATCCACACTGAGTGTGGAACAATCCACATGCACCAATAACATGTTCAACTTTTGTGCAACATCTGCTGCTTGTGCAGTTTTACCAATACCAGGTAAACCAGCGATAACAGGAATATATGATCTTGCATCGCCCAACTTGATTTTGGCTTCAATCTGATGTTGTAAGGTGTCTCTCCATGATTTTGGTGCAAGAGCTTTAGCATCTGCAAATTGTCCACCGGATGTGGCTGTAATGATTTTTCTCACAGCATCTTGCGTGACCTTGTACAGGCTGCTCACAGCTTCACCTTGCTGGAACTGTGCTTTGACATTGGCCATGAGTGCGGCAGCATCTGCTTCGGATTTAACAGGTACACTGGCATTCACATACAGTATGATCTGTTCCCAGCGGCGGGGACTGGTTCTGATTTCTGTGTTCACATCATCATGACTGATGTGTTCATCTGTCAATGCTTCATCAAATGCTTGCACAACCTCAGGCTTGAGTACAACCCCAGTGTCTTTTTCAAATCGGGCAGTCAGATAATTCATGAACTCTGATTTGGTGGGTGCCTGGTATTCCATCTTCTTGAAGTCTGCGTTGAGTGGAATTTCTTCAATTGTCTGACCCACATCAGTCAAGTTACTGGCATAAATCACATAAGTGCCTGTGGGAATTCTGTCGTTACCAATTCTGCCGTTCAGTATGCCTCTAAGAATGTTTCTCACATTGGCTGAGGTTTGGCGGAAGTATTCATCCAAGAACAGCACCACTCTATAGTGTGATCTTACTTGTGCAATTTCAGGAGGGATAGTGTTTTCATCGCCACCCATATTGTGCCACAACTGCTTGAGGTTGGCATCTGCACTTCTCATCAAGTTGATTAGTGTTTGATCAGGCACTGCCTTCTTTTGTGCAAGTTCACTAGCCAGATGACTTTGACCCAGTTGCACATGAAAATTTTGATCGCTCACATTCACACTTTGTGACTTGCCTGTTTTACTCACAGGATCAAACACAATAAAGGGAATGTTGATCAGATGTTCTTCTGTGATGTGTGGAGCCTCCACCAAGATCACAGGTAGACCCATCAGTCTGCCCAACTGTTTCACAAAGGTGGTCTTACCAATACCTGTGGAACCTGCCAACATCAATCCTGTGCCATGGCTCAGCAGCATGTTGTCCATGACCTGCTCCAGTTGCTTGGTTCTTGTGTCCAGGTTGCTGCTGGCTACTTGCACACGTTTAGTGACTTTTGCAGCTTTAGTGGTGGTTGTGGCTGGTGCTATAGACTTCACAGGTGCTTTTGTGGGCGCTTGCGCTGTAACGCCTGTTTTAGCTGCAGGTTTTGCAGCAGCCTCTGTGAGTATCTGTCCAATTATACTTCTCATGTGTTCAATCCCAATTCTGAATTTTAGCCCACAGTGTGGGTTTGGCTTGCTTGATTCTCTTCATCACATGGCCATTGGGATCTTCCACCCCATATGGGGATATGTGGTTGTCTGATCTCCGCTTGGCCTGTGTCTTGGCAGCCTCAGAAATTGGTAGTGTGTTTTTAGGGGGAAGTTTTGCAACCGTGGGTTTCATGATCCAGATCCTGTGATTTGTTTTTATTTACATGATCGTACAGGATCTGTTGAGTGGGATTTCAAAGAATATCCCAAATGGATCAGTCCATTTTGGGACTGATTGATGTTTTTTTACCAGACTTGATTCATGAATGATTTGGATCTATCTCGTTCCCATAGCCTCTGCCTGCGTTCGAAATCTGCCAGATCCACACTTCTGCTAAGGTAACATTCTTCAGGACTCAAGAACCAATCGTTCCATTTGTTTATGATTGCTGATAACAATTTCATAATATTAGCTCCCCAGCCTGTGCTTGTTAATAGCTGTACGTAACATGATATCTCGCTTGGCCCTAACTTTTCCAGTTAGTAAGAGGAATTTCCAAATGGCTTTGCCAATTTTTTTAAGTTTGATCATGATGCAGTCTCCTTGTGTGTATCATATACTTACTTGTTGCAGTGCACAAACACAATGGGTGTTTCCTACCACGCAGACCTGCATGAAGAACATGGCAAACTATCAGCTATGCTTTGAGTAGTTGGGCTACTTCCTTACGATAAATCTGTCTGATCTTCACAGGATCAGCCAGGATAGCTTCGTATTCCACAATCTGCTCACTGAGTGTTTGGATTTCGCCTTCCACTTTCTCCATGGCATCTTTTGCCCAGCGATAAGTGGGCAGGCTCACAATACGCTCAATTTGATCGTCTGTGAGCGCGATTTTTGCAGTTAGATCACGCACTTTCACATCCACCGCAGCTTTATTGTCTGCACTGGGTAGCCACTTGGGTAGACCACCCTTCAAACATGCCTGAATGCCACATGCAAAGTTGAGCTCTCGCAACAAGTCGTCTCTCATCTTTGTATAACGCAGGGCATAATAAGTCAAGCGCCAATCCACAAACGCTTTGACCAAATCTTCTGCATGATCATATTGTTTGATGCTGGTGTTGTTGAAGTCCAGCACCACAATACGTTGTGTGGTCTTGCTCTTTAGTTTGAAGAATGCGATGGCATCTGCTTCTGTCCAAGCAGCCACGGCGGGAACTTTGACCTTCTTGCCATTCACAATTTCTGTGGAGGCAGGCTTACCACTAATCACGCCACGCTTGAATCTGATTTCAATGTTGATCAGCTTGGTGCTGCGATCTGTGTAGCTGTGGATCTGGTCATCATCTTCCATTTGATTCAAACGTGCTTTGAACTTTTCCAAGCTCATGTCTGGAGGAAGTTCTGTGACCCTGACCAGATTGTCACCTTCGATAGTGATCTTGCCCACAAACTCATATGCATTGTCACCCAGGGACTTTACTGTGGTTTGCAAATAGTCGAACTGTGGTATTAGCATGGGCACAGGCTTTCCATCAATCACAGCCAGTGTGGCTGACACAATATCTTTCAAGCTGTGTGGCAGGATTTCTGTGCTCCAGCCCACAGCAATACCACTCATGCCATTCAGCAATGTGAGTGGGATCAAGGGTAGGAAGTTGGCAGGTTCCATCACGCTGCCATCATAGTTGGGTTTGAGTGGCACAATGTCCAAGTCTGTGTACAGCAGTTGCTCTGAGGCCTTGTTCTTTTTCACATAGGTATAACGTGGGGCGCCCCAACCATCTGGTGACACCCTGGTGCCAAATGCACCCAGACCTTCCAGGAGTGGAATGTTGTTTAAGTAAGGGGCAGCCAGTCTGCTAATAGTGTCGCTTGCGCTCACATCTCCGTGGAGAAAAATATTGGCACTGATCATCTCGCCACTCAGACTCACAGTCTTTATCTTTTCAGATTTGTTACGCATCAGCCAGAGGGCCTTACGCTGACCATCCTTGAGTCCATCACATGATGAGGGAATGGCACGGTTCTGCGCTGTGTAGATTGCGTACTCTCTGCTTGAGGTGTTAATATAGTCACTGGATGCGCCTGCAACCATATGAGGTTGCACCACAGTCACAGTTTTGGTCGTTTTTTTCATTAGATGCTCATCCATTCCTTACGAGAGTCAGCTAGGGTCTTATCGAAAATTAACTTTAGTGTTTCTTCCAGTTTACCATCGTCTGTGAGGGGAATCAACCTGGGTTTAGCCAAGCTGTTCATCCAGTCCACTTCTTCCAGACTACCCAAGCCCTTGGCTCTAGTAGCTTTTGCACAACCTTTCCAGTCATCGCCATTGTAGTTCTGCCAGTCATCACTATACCAGTAATGGCGTTGCTTCTTTTTGTCCTCCTGGATGATGAAGGGTGTGCTGAACACCAGGAAAAAGGCAGGCAGGTTAGGATCAAACAGTTCGGGCCAGTGCAAGTAGAAGAAGTTGGTGAGCAGTGCCATGATGTTGGCCCCATCAGTGTCTGCGTCACAAGTGATCCACACCTGACCATACCTGAGTTCATCACGCTTTACTTTGGCCCCTAAGGTCAAACCAATGCTGCTCATGATGTCCTGACAAATGGAGTTATCCAGGATGGTTTTGTTGCTCTCACCTCGCACGTTCAGGATCTTACCACGCAGCGGAAGACCACCATGTACTTCAGGATCTCGCACAGCACTCACACTGCTCACAGCTGAGTCTCCTTCTGCAATGAGCAGGATGCACTGGGTCCGATCCTTTCCAGTGGCATCCATGAGCTTGGGCACCTTGGTGCGCAACACCTTGCGAGCCAGCTTGGCAGTGTCTGCATCATCCTTCTTTTGAGTTCTTGCAGCACACCGAGTATAAATCTGATCAATCCAGCTCTTGTTATCACGTAATATCTTTTTGTACAGTTTTTCATCATCCAGTGCAGTGCGAATGTATGCTTCCACTTCCTCATTGATGAGCCTGGTCTTGCTCTGGCTATCAAAGTCTGGCTTGAGCATGTTTGTCACGTTGTAGATGAGCAGGGTTTCCATGACATCACTGCGATTTGGGGTCAAACCACGACGCTTGCTTTCTCTAGTCAAGTTGTTGAGCAGATTGCTCACAAAATACTTTTTAAAGGAGTCAATTTGTGTTCCACCATTGAACACGGGTATATTGTTAACCAAACTGTGGCTCATGTCTGCGCTATCAGTAAAGTTGGGTACCAGAATGAATTCACTTGCAAACTGCTTGTCCACCAAGTCCATGTTGATCACAATGGGTTCATAGCCCGCAAACAAGGAATGACTGCCCTTGCGAGCCTTGATCAACTCCCCATTGAATTTAAACTTTATGGTGGGATTGGCACATGCAATCTCAACAATTCGACTGCGCAAAAATTCTGCGCTTAATGTGAGCACCTTGAATACTGATGCACTCAACTTGAATGTGATCTTGGTGCCTGTTTTGCCCTGCTTGCTAGTGATCCTGGGTTCACCCATCTGCAAACTGTCCCCGAACATGGGATTACCCTCGCTGAAGTTTTGCTGAAAGCGTTTACCATCACGATGAATATCCACATTAAAGAACTCTGAACAGTAGTTCACACCTGATGCACCAATGCCATTCATACCTGCTGTGTTGGTGCGTTCATCAAAGTTTCTGCCACTCATGAGCTCACTGAGTGCAAGGGTGGCTTTGTGCATTTTGTGATCTTCATCCCAATCAATGGGGATGCCACGACCATCATCTTCCACACTGAATGTCATGGTGTCAGGATCAAATGTGATGTCAATCTTGGTGCCATGACCATGTGCCACCACCTCATCCAGCGCATTATCCCAAACCTCCCTGGCCGAAGTAAACACAGCTGGCACCCAGGAATATTCTTTCACACATGCTTTTTCTTGGGTGAAATCAAGCACTGGTTGGGTGTGCAGTGTGGTTGACCCATAATATACTGTGGTTCGCAATCTCACATGTTGATATGGAGAGAGTTTTTTAATTTCGTCTTTGGCCATCTTGATCACCTAACTGAATAAACTAGCTTATGGTGTGCTAGCATGTATTTCAAATGGATGGGGCGGAGAACTATTCCCCGCCCCATGTAATGATAATTTAGTGTGTGCAATCAGTCTTGCCGATTTCCTAGCAGACTGAGCAGCATCTGAAAGATGTTCACAAAGTTCAAATACAAGCTGAGAGCGCCAAATAGTGCACTCTTTTCTGGTGAATCAAAACCATACACTTCACCGTTTGACAGATAATCATTCTTGAGATTCTGACAGTCATATGCTGTGAGTCCTGTGAAGATCACAACACCCAGTACACTCACAATGAATGCAAGCATGCTGCTGGCCAGGAATATGTTCACCACACTTGCAATCAGAATACCAATCAGGCCCATGATCAGGAACGTGCCCATGTTGGTCAAATCTCGTTTAGTGGTGTAGCCTATTGCACTAGCTGACGCAAATGTTGCGGCAGTGATAAAAAATGTGCTTGCAATACTCACACCCGTATAGGTGACAAATATGCTGCCCAAGCTGAGACCCATGCTCACAGCAAACAACCAGAACAACCAGTTTGCTGTGCCATAGCTGAGCTTGTGAATACCAAAACTGAGCACTAACACAAATGCCAGCGGAATAAGTGCAAATATGATGGGTAATAAACCTGTCTTAAGTGCCCCTCCCAAAAGTGCGGCTGTGAACCAGGCTGTGATGCCACTCACAACTAATGCAGCAGTCATGCGATTGAAAATGCTCATCATGAAGGTTCTGAGCCCTTGATCTAGGGCGCTCACAGATTGCGTGTGCAGTACTGAAGTAGTATATTGGTCCATGTGTATAACCCTTTCTGAGTTTAATGCCACCACTTCTGTTTCTAGGTGGGTGGCCCACCCAATGGAATTACGCTGCTAGCAACGCATTCTCAAATGCAACATTAGTGTTTGCATTTACAGTTTTCTTGCTGTAAGGTAGCTTGCGCACCAACACCTACTCTGACCCTTACTATTGCCAATCAAAATCTGCGTCGTCCCCATATGGTGGAGACGCTCGGTGCTGCCCCGAGGTCTTGGTCAATTTATTTGATTAGTATCCACAGTGTTACTCATATTTAGCTATAATAAAAGGGTATGTCAAGCCTACTCAGAATGAATCAATTGAGATTACCTGCCTGCTGCATACGCCCTAGCTTCAGCAGTAGCTAATTGCTCTCTGCTTATGCCCAAAGCATTAGCTCTAGCTTGTTGCGAAGCTAAAATATCGGCACCACTCGGTCCAAGACCATTATCAGCGATTCCAAACTGTACAAACAATCTGTCTCTGAAACTCAGGTTGTCGGGGGCGCCTGTGCCGGCCTGAGCCAAAGCTGGTTCAGTTAAACTGGGTGGCAACTGAAAGTTTGTTGAGTTGCTATCGCCCATGATGCTCTTCAAGCAAGGGTTCACATTTGGCACCACCAATCTGAAAGGATTGTTGGCCACATTGGCCAGTGCGCCTGCAACATTTTCTATTTCAGCTTTAATGGCTGATGCCACACCAGTTATGGCTGCACCCACACCTTTGATCAAGCCTGTGACTGCACTACCCAAACCCCCAAACAGTGCTGAACTGGCTTTACCCAGTGCGGAAATAGCTCCGTTAATCAGTTGTGACGCACCTGATTTTATGGCTGCCATGAGTGCTGTCATGGCGCCTGTGAATGTGCCAATAATGGCTTGTGGAATGGCCATTAATGCGTTTGTCACGGATCCCAGAGTGGAAGTCACACCTTTCAACACATCATTAAATGCTCCTTGCACACTGCCAATAAATCCGGACAAACTGTTGCATCTGTTTTCAGTGTTGCGTTGGGTGGGTTGGAAAGTGAGATCAATAGCTCTGAATATGCTAGCGCCATTTTCCAGCACATTGGTGGCATGTGCGCTCATGTTGGTGATTGTGGCTGGAATCTGACCCACTTGTTGCAAGCTGTTTAAACTTTGTTCAATCTGCGTCAATTGTGCGGGAGACACACTCAGACTGCTTTCTGCTACAGCCATAGCCTGCGCGGCAGGATCTGCCAGTGTGGCCACAGTGGGGGCAGTAGGCACAGCTGAACTCAAGCTGGATGCGCCCACTGTGCTTCCTGTATAGGCCTGGGTTAAACTGGCTTGAATAGCTGTGTTGGGATCACCATAGTTGGGAGCAACCTCAGATTGCTCCATGCTGCTGGTCACATAATTGAATACTATGTATTTTTGTGTGGTAGTGCTCATGTGAGTATTTAACACATGATTCACATGATTCTAACGGGCAGTAAGTTTACCTGATTTTACTTCCTGTTCCAGTTGATCACACCCACCCACATGGCGACCATCTATCCAAATCTGGGGCACAGTCTTTGCAGTGGGTAACTTTTCTAATAGTTGTTCACGAGTCACATAATACTGATTAGCAGCAGGTTTAGATTCTCCCATTCCTGTGCTGATCTTGTATTCTGTATAAGGAATATTCAATTGTGCTAGGATCATTTTGGCTTTCACGCAATACGGGCACGGGTCTTTAGTCCAAATCTCAGCAGTCATATGTTTTTCTCACTAGTTTAGGAATTTGTTTAATATTATAACACACCGTGTGTGAGATCTCAACCTCACACATGGAAATTGTCTTACAAACTGAACCCTTTAAAACTGTTCTCTGTGACATCCATTTTAGCGTCGCCAATCCGGTAAGTGGAAATTTCCGATTCTTGTGGAGCCACTTGTACTTCCTTACCACTTATCCACTTTTGTGTCCAAGGCAATGGATTGGGTTTGCGACCGTAAATGTTCTTGAGGCCCACGCTTTCCATTCGGACCCCTGCAATATATTCCACATATTCTTTGAGCAGATGAGAATTCAAACCAATCATGCTGCCATCCTTGAACAAGTAATCTGCCCAGGCTTTCTCTTGTGAAACAGCAGTTTCAAACAATTTCTGACAGTCTTGCATGAGTTCGTCTCTTATTTCTGCAAAATCAGGGTCATCCTTGGGTAACAGTTTGATTAAAGTCTGGGTGCTGCCCAAGTGTAGATTTTCATCACGGCATATAAACTTGATGATCTTGGCATTACCCTCCATCTTTTTCAATTCAGCAAATGCAAACGAACATGCAAAGCTCACATAAAATCTCACACCCTCTAACGCATTCACACTATTGAGTGCCATCCAGATCTTCTTTTTGAGCTCACGCTTGTTCACAGTCATGTGCTTGCCATTCACCACATGATCACCTTCACCCAGGGTGTGGAACCACATGGTGTAGTTGATCAGATCGTCATAGTGACGAGTGATGTCTTGGGCACAGTCCACAATTTCCTGAATATCCAACAGTGTATCTAAAACCTTGCTGGGATCTGAGTATACATTGCGAATGATGTGAGTATAGCTTTTTGAATGAATGGTTTCTGAGAATGCCCAAGTTTGAATCCACACTTCCAGTTCTGGTAGAGAACATAGGGGCAGGAAAGCACTGTTGGGAGCTCTACCTTGCACACTGTCCAAGATTATTTGTCGCTTGAGATTGCTGGTAAAGATATGCTGCTCATGTGTGGTGAGAGCACGAAAGTCTTTAGCATCCTTGCCTAGATCAATCTCTTGGGGACGCCAAAAAAAGCTCAGCTGTTCCTCTGTGAGCCTGTCAAACACTCTGTATTTCATACGGTCGTAACGGGCAACACCTGTTGTGCCGTGGGCATCCAGGAAAGCCAATGCCTGAGTATGATCTGTTTTATTTTTGATATCAAGTGTTTGAAAGGTCATGGCGCTTCTCTATGTGAATACTTTATTGTTGTGTGAAATGTAGTTTAAATCAAGTATGTGCATGCTGATTAAATTGTGCATGCATCACATTCAGCTTGGGCGGCAGTTTCATCCACATCGTCCTGGATCATCTTGTCTGTATCTAGTTCACCTTGTAAATCATTTGTGTTGAAATAATACGCCGTTTTGATGCCCCACTTGTAGCTCATGAGCATGTGACGCAACAGCTCGCTCATGGGCAGCTGACGATCTGGATAGAACTGTGGATTATAGCTTGTATTAGTACTGATGGTTTGATCCATCCAACGCTGCAACACAGCACAAATCTTTAGGTAACCCTCAGGCGACTTCTGATCCCACAAAAGTTCATATCGGTTCTTGAGACGGCGATATTCAGGCACCACCTGCTTCATGACACCATCCTTACTTTGTTTGACTGAAATAAGTGCACGAGGGGGTTCAATTCCATTTGTGCTGTTACTGATCAAACTGCTAGCCTCACTGGGCATACAAGCCAATAATGTGGTGTTTCTGACGCCGTGTGTGCGTAGGTCGTCTCTTAGCCTATGCCATGGCAGACGTTCATGGTAGCCCACCAATTCGTCAGTTTCCTGTTTGCGAGTGTCAATAGGTACGATGCCTTGACCATACTTGCTCAGCTTGCTGCCTTCAGGAGCACCTTTCTCTATGGCCAAATCCACACTGGCTCTGATCATATAGTAACTCCAAGCTTCTGCATACTCATCCAGAGTGCTCAGTGCACTGTCATCGCTGTATTTGAAACCCATTTTGGCTATCCAATAGGCCAGATTGGTAATACCGATTCCCAAAGGTCTAAACAACGTGGTGTGTGCTTGAGCAGCAGCCAATGGATAGTCTTGATAGTCCAATAGTGCATCTAATGCTCTCACAGCCAGCTTGCAGGGCTTTTCAAAGTCCTTGGGCTCACGAATCTTGCCCCAGTTGATGGCAGCCAGTGTACACAGTGCCACGGCAGGATGGGTGTCGTCTATGCTCTGCAAGGGCATGGTGGGCAGTGTGATTTCTGCACAGTTGTGAACTACCAGGTTGTTGGCCACAAAGGCAGAAGTTTCTGGCACAGTGATGTCATACACATCAGTGGGTGCAACTTGAATTTTACGGATTTTAATCATAATGTTCTGCCTCTCTTATATGAAGGATTATTACTAATGAATTCATTTAATGTGTTTGAAGGAATCATAAGGCTATGGTGTCCGTCTGTAATCCACGATTTACTACTGGCTGCACCACGGAGTTTATCTCTGTGTTGCAACGATTTATATTGGGAGTCATGAACAACAGACTGTTCACGCTCTTGATTGTATCTTTTGATAAGAGATTCATAGGATCCAAAGTTATTGACTATCCATACCTGTGATACCTTCTTGAACTCTGAGAATTCTTTTTTAAGATTGCTCACAAACAACTTGGGGGAGAAATAAAGTGCATCTGTTATACTTTTACCCACGCAATCATAAACACGCTGTATTCTCTCAGGAGTCATGCTCTTATAGTTGTTGTTATTCACTCCATCTTGACGCTTGCCATTGTTATGGCCAGACACTCCCTTTGAGTGATGAATCCACTCACCACTCACTACTTTGGGATGATCCACAGCCACACTACCTATAGATTGGCGTGTGATAGCATCCACAACTGGCATCTTACCTTTACGAGCTTTACTGATGCTGCTGATTCCTATCTGTCTCAAGTGTGCCATAGAGTTAAGGAACGCTTGATCAACTTCGGACAGATTGATCTGCCTTTTGTGATTTCCACCTGCCTTGGTGAAGAAGAATTGAAGAGCTGAGCCTGTTGAGTACCCATATCTGGAGTCCTTGTGCATCTCATACAAGTAATAGTGCGCCATGAGATGCTCCTGAAATGTTAACAGCACAAGGTTGTCCGGGTGGTTGGGATCTCCAGACAGATGGCCTATAGGCCCTTTGCGCTTGCGTTGTTTGAACATAAATTCGGGCACAATGTGATGCCATTCGTAATAAGCTCCTTGACCTTTTTGGCGATTCTGTTGTTTGGCTTGATCTATGATCTGTTTATACAGTTGTTGATACACACAAAGTCTCCTTTGCGTGTATTTATGTAAGTAATCAAATCTCAGCACATAACACGTCAGTTTCTGCCAAATCTTTGGCCATCACCCATCCTCTGTTCTGAGTCCAGATTTGATGATCTGGAGTGCAACGGATCACGTTACCCTTCTCATCCTCAATCTCCATGAGCTCAGTCACTGTTGCAGTCTTGGCAGCAGCACTCACTTCACTCCACACAAACTCTCCAGTCTCTGTATTGTAGCTGCGCACCTTCACATTGTTCATACCTCCATATGACCAGGCTTCCACAAAGCTCGCCAAGTCAATGGTCTTCTCAACACCATCTGTGTGGATAATCTTAAGTTGAGAATCACCTGTGAGGCACAGGTTGCTTTGTCTAATAGGGGCCAAGTGTTCCACATATGCTCCATGAGTGTTCACATGGTCCACATTCATCCAGTAAACTCTGCCTGTGTTTTTGCGTTCGCTCATGAACAGTGTGAACAGATCCACAGCTTTCATGGTCTTTTTACGGATCAGGGGATCAGCCTCATACTGTTCATACAACCTCTTGAACTCGTCCTGGTCCGCAAAGAAGGCATCATACATGCCAGGCACATCAGATGGTGAGAACAATGTGAGGTTGCCACCTGTGAGCAGTCGCTCATATGCCAGTTTGTTGAACTGCACTGCATAATCCATATGACGTGCACGATTGTCATCAGTGCCCTTGTTGTTCTTGAGCACCACCAGATCTTCAAACTGCAAGTGCCAGAAAGGGAAGTAAGCTGTGGCTGCACCTCCGCGCACACCCCCCTGATTGCAGCTTTTCACACTTGCTTGTAGCAGCTTAACAAAGGGCACTACCCCTGTGTGATAAGCGTCTCCGCCTCTGATAGGGCTATTGATTGCCCTGATACGTCCAATGTTTAATCCAATACCAGCCTTGCGGCTCACGTAGCGAACCACAGCATGGCTCACAGCACTGATACTGTCCAGACTGTCGTCTGCCTCAATTAACACACATGAACTGAATTGCTTTTGTGGTGTTCGCACACCTGCCATGATGGGAGTGGGCAAACTGATGTCATGTTGACTAATTGCATCGTAGAACTCCTTGACCCACTTGAGGCGGGTGTGGTGAGGATAGTCATGGAACAGAGTGGCTGCAATCAACATGAGAGCCATCTGTGGGGTCTCAAACAACTGACCAGTCACACGATTCTTGACCAGATATTTGCCTCTCCATTGTTCCATGGCAGCATAGGTTAGGTCCAAATCTCTTTCGTGATCAATATATGTGTCCAGGACTGCAAACTCTTGCTCTGTGTACCAGGTCAACAGTTCAGACGTATAAAACCCTGTGTTGATCACAGTTTGCACATGTGCATGCAGAGTGGGCATGTCATATGCACCATAAGCTTCTTTTCGGATATGATGATTGATCAGTCTGGCAGCCACAAACTGGTAGTTGGGAGTTTCCAGTTCAATCAAATCCGCAGCAGCCTTGATCAAAGTCTCCTGAATGTCCACAGTCTTGATGCCATTATAAAACTGAAGCTGGCTGCGAATCTCTAATTCACTTGCACTTACCCCACTCAAGCCTTCTGTTGCCCACAACACTTGCTGATGTATTTTTTCGATGTTCAATAGTTCTTGGGTGTTATCTCTTTTTGAGACAAAGACGGGGTCCCCGGGCCGTGAAGTCATATTTCAGTCCTTTATTCTTTTGTGTTATGATATTTTGATAATACTTACTGAATGGATTTTTCAGTGCGATCTATTTAAAATACAGATATACATGTAAACGCTGTGGTTTACTAACTATTTTGGTCTCCAGGTTTGCCAATTTTTGTTTATCCATATCCATGTGTGTTGCTTTATGGCATTTTTTACTTGGGAAATGGGCGTTTTGTCAACAAATCCCAAATTAAGATAATGGTCATGTGTGTGCACCACAATCTTCTGAATGGCTGAGTCTGGTTCCCAGATCAACACCAGTTGGACATGGGAAAATGTATCTGGATCAGCCAACATAAGAGTGTATGCCAGTCCCAAACTGTGAGCACTGGTGCAATATGTGTTGTTGTGTATCAAACTCCAAGGATCAGGCCAGGCTGCATGATTATCCCAGTCTATCACCCCGTTTTCCAAGGGTGCATGCTGCCACCAGGATAACGCCATGCCTATTTTTTCATCCACATGATGTGCCTGTTGTATATTTTGCCTCAGCTGTTTCCAGCATGCCAGTCTTTGAGAAGCACCAAGCAGAAATGGACTGTTCATGATTCATGCACCTTTCTGTCCATTTAAGCGTTGTTGATCAAGTTGCTTGTGCCCAAGTTTGTGATTGTGCTCACAGTGCTAAATGTGTCAGCCATGCTCACACATTTGGTGCTTACTGCAGACCAAAGCACAGGCACAACTGAACTGGTTACACCCACATTCACAAACACATTGGCCATGCTCACAACACCAGGATTGCTGCTCATGACCTGAATAGCATGGTCGTCCACATTCTCAAAGCTGCTCTCACACACTCTAATGTAGTAAGGTCCTTGGTCCAGCGCAGACGTGGGTGATGTCCGTGTTTCTGTTAGAATACCTTTAAACAGATTCCTGAATTGACACTGACTGAATAGTATGACATTAATGGGATCGTTACTATAAAACGCCAGTTCAATATTTGTGAATATGCAATTTATGAAACGTAATTGACCACTGGATGTGCCATCGCCCAAACTTTCTGCTCTCACTGCCACACTGTGGCTGCCTGGTATAACAGCTTCTGTGGGATTCCATATACCCTTGAATTCACATGTGTTAAACACCACATTACGGAATCTGGCCACCCAAACTAAGTCTATGTTTTGAGCACTGCTCAGAGTGAGATCTGTGATTTGAATGTGTTCAGGTAATGTGGCTTCGCCCACACCCATGTCCAGCTGTGTTTGGCCCAGACTGTCCACTAATTCTAATATATGATCTGCCAACATGTTGTCCATGTGGATCACAGTGTTTTGATATGCTTCTCCTTTTAAACACACAAAAGGATAAATGAGTATGGGCTGGGTGATCATATATTGACCACTGGGAAACCAAATAGTTTTTCTGGTTTGTTTCACATTCTCTGACGTGGTCAGCTGTTTGGTGTAGAGGTCTTCAATTGCCCTGTTGATGGCTGCGGTATCATCTGTAATACCATCACCTTTGGCTCCATATGCCTTCACATTCACCCATGCATCATCCAGTTGGGCTTGTAAGCTGCGCACAATGGGTTGATTCATGCTCTCACCAGTCTGACTGGGCACAAGAGTATCACTAACAAACTCGTACTGAATTGCCTGCATGACCTGAGAGTACTCAGTAAGAACCTGTGTATTTCCTCCCAAAGCAGGAGAGTTTCCTATAAACAGCTCTTGGGTATCCACACAGAAACCCAATTCCCCTTCTTTAAGGCTCACAGGTAAATCTGTTTTAAGACCTCTACGATGCTGAATTATACCAAATATTGTAACAGCCATAACAATCAAATCCTCTTGCGTGTGACATATTTATCAAGAGGGTGATGTGTGATCACATCAAACTTGATCTATGTATCTGTTCACTCTCTCCAACCAATTCATGAGACTGACATCGTAATCTGATTTGTTCCACACAAACTCTTGGTATTGCAGGTCCTGACTGCACATGAATATCACACACTTACGGATTTCAGTACCAAATTGCCAGTCATGTGCGGCAGCATAGGCACATGTTTGTAATCGGTAATCGTCCACATATTCCAGCTTTTTGGGCTTGCGAGTGGTTTTAAAATCCATGATGGCAGGTTCTCCATCATGTACACCCACCAGATCAGTTGTGCCTGCCCAGAAGGTATCAAACATGAGAGGCACTTCCAGGCCCCAAATTTCATCCACTTTGCACAGGCCTTTTTCTATGATCACATCAGCCATGTTTTTGGCTAACACTCTGCCCACGTTGGTGCCGCCAGGACGCTCTTTACCCTGCATGTGCATTTCCAAGTGCGTGTGCATGGTGGTGCCCAAGTCTGCACTTTCCTTTGTGATTTGTGTGGCAGCAGCGTCACCAATTCTTTTTTTCCAGGCCAACAAAGGGGCCAGGTCCTTGGTCTTGCTCAAAATCTGTGTCACACTGGGGGCTTTTTTGCCCTGTGCATCCATGTATGTGCGTTCATTTCCATTTTGCACTCTTTTGCAAGCTGAGTAGTCATACAACGGATTGATCTTCATGGATTTATATCACAGCATGTTTCTGATTTAAATGAGTATACAGGATCTTATTGTATGTGTTCAAATCCCCTGTGCCTAATTTATGACTGTGTGACCATAATTCAGATACAGAGTGACACCAACTGTGATTGATCCATATCCTGCCTGGCACAGCCAAAAACACATCATTTTGAACCAACCATGACTGTTTTAGTAGGGAGCCTGGTCTGGGTATTATGGGCACCATGATCTGGTCTCCTGTGTACAAATAAATGTCACCTGTGGGTAATGGAGGGGACTCAGTCTTTATGGCTAACATTTGATCAGCTATCAGATTACTTACTGTTTGACTCTTTTCTTGATCACCAAACTGTTTTACAAACAACATGGCTTTTTTAAGATCAGGCTTGCAAGTTAAAGCGTGTATTTCACTCACTTGCATGTGAGCCGCTTGAGATAATAATTCTCTTATTTTGGGGTCTTTGTGGTTTTTATACAGGAAGTAGGGACTACGATCTGATCTCATCGTTCACCATCGCGCATTTTCCTTGTATCCTGCTCGGATCAGTTCTGCCGCTGCCTTGATAGCACCCACTTTACCCTCACCTGCATACTTGTTGAGTATGCCTTTCACTTTAAACATATCACCGTATTTGGCATTAGTGAAGGATAAATCACCTCTTAAGTCAATCTCTTTGGCCACCAGGCTTCTCAACAAAGGCAGTTTGGGATTCCAGGACACAAAAAACACGCCTTTGAGTGTTTCAGGCAGCCCTTCCAGACTGGTCAGTTGATTGTTACCAACACAGTAAAAGTCTGTGCCCACATGCTCAGGTGCTCCCAATAATGATGTGAGCAGATTGCCTGAACAATAATACCTCTCGCCCACTTTTTTGGGCGAGCCCACCAAGGTCTCCAACATCTTGCTGCTGCATACAAAGTCGCCACTCACCTTACCAAATGTGACACCCAGTTGTTTGACTTGCCTGATCAAGCTCACATCACCTGTCACGTCCACCACTCCAGTCACAGGATGAATCTTGTATGTGCCTGTGATTCTGAATCGTTTCTTTAATCTGGTTTCAATGTCAGTGACATTCACCATCTAATGGTCCATTGCAAGGTGGTGCCTGTGGTGGGATTAGTTTCCAGTACGGTGCTGTATCCCAGATCGTCAAAGTATTTCTTCACACTGGCAATCTGATCCTTGTATGGACGCACTAACAGATCGCCACTGGGCGTCAAACCACAGTTTACCTTCCAATAATCTTGGCTGGCTTCATAAGCACGCACATAGAACAAGCCTTGCCCCGCGCTGAGTACAGCTACAGCAGTTGCTTGTATGCCTGTGCTCAAGGGGGCGTTTAACATGACACTGGGGGTACTTTGGTAATCATCCCCAGCGGAGGTTATAACCACTTCTGCAACTGCAAATGATCGTTGTGCACGTACTATGGGTAACACAGGAAAACCAGTTTCCTCCAAAGGAATAACAAATGTGATCACAGGGTCGCTAGCATAACCTTCACCAGTGGCTGTCACATTCACTTGTGAAACACTTGTGGTTTGCAACACACTTACTGCTTGAGATTGACCTCCTTGAATGACAACTGTGGGAGGAAGCACATAATCATACCCTCCGTTTAGAAGTTCAATGCGATCTAATGGAGTGTCTATCAGGCTGGCTCTCCCCTGTGCATTACCTTCTATTACAACCTCTGGTAAACTGGTATACCCAAACCCTGGATCAGTCACAGTCACTAATGTCACTTGTCCATTTTCAATTGTGGCCTCTGCTTGTGCTCCTGCCCCATCACCACCTGTGATTACGACCCCAGGAGGATCCACATACCCTGATCCAGGATCAACCACACGCACATTGGCCACCCCTGTGGGAACCAAAATGGCAATTCCAGCAGCACCAAATCCGCAACTAAGCGAAACGTCTGGAATTATGTCATAACCCAAGCCAGGATCTATTATGTCCACTGCTGTGACCACACCAGCAATAATGCGAGAATTAGCTTTGGCTACTCTATAGCTATTACCCGGGGTAGTGATAGAAGGGTTTCCTGGCCCCCCGCTTATGATGTTGATGGAATCTATAATCACATTGGGCGGAACCTGATAACCTGTACCGCCACTAGATAACGTGATCTTATCTACGCCCATGCTGATATCCACAAAAGCATTTTGGCCTGTTCCGGAATAAACTGGATTATTTTGCAACACTGGTAGTGCAGTATAAGATCCACCGTTAACAATTTGTACACTCTGTATGCCGCCACCAGGGGTAATTGCAGTCACTTGTAACACGGCATTTTGTGTACCTGCACCACCACTAACATACAATTGATCATTTACTTGATAATTTTGGCCCAAGGATCTAATTTGTGTTTGTATCACTTTCATGTACACTGTTTGTACAGTAGCCCCGCCTCCAGGTGTTGTAAACGTGACAGTGGGCACATCCACATATATACTACCACCATTGTTGAGCACATCCACCCTGCTGACTACTGTGGGACGCAATTGCACTACTGCTGTGGCACCTGTGCCGTTGCTGATAATCATGTTGGGTGTAGAGATATAACCTGATCCTGGGTTAGTCACAATAAATGCGCTTACTATACCACCTGACAATTGAGCTTGTACAGTTGCATTTGTGCCACCACCACCTTGCACAGTCACCAAGGGGGGTTGGGCATAACTTAGTCCACCAGTTCCCACACTCACACTTAATATACCCATACTCAAATTCAAACTGCAACCTGAGCCCACACCTGAGCCTGATGTGGAACTTCCTGTCAAGTTAGGCAGTTGTGTGCTCAAGTAGCTACCTGAGTTAATAAGCACAACCTGAGTCACTGCACCACCATTAACTTGTGTGACCTGTACAGATGCAGCGGGTGAGCCACTGCCACTTATCAAAGTTAATGTGTCGCCCACATTATAACTGGACCCACCAAATGTGATGCCTGTGATGGAAGTCACTTTAAATCTGATTGCACCTGCTGATGCACCTGACCCTGGTGAAGTCACTTGTACATCCGGAGTCCGAGTGAATCCTGAACCACCATCTAACACTGTTATGGATTCCAATCTGCCCCGGATATTCAAATGTGCCACAGCTTGGGCATCAGATCTGGGGGACCCACCTGTGATCCTTACCAATGGGGCGGTCACATATCCTGATCCAGATTGTATTATGTTGATAGCGCCCACACCAAGCGCAATGTCTATGGGTATGGGTCTATTTGCTAGAGCATCTGCGCGGGTAGCAGCCAGTTTGATATGATCTGCATCCACATAAATCACATAATAGTATGTGAGTGCTTGCAAAGGTGCTGGTAACTGGCTTGTGCTATAAACAGTGACTATGTCCCCTTGGCTGAAGCCATGCATGAGCACTTGTATAGTGTTTGAGGATACATCAACTGTGAACACTTTACTGGCTGTTGCAGGCAGCATGGTCATAGGGCTTTCACCACTCACTGTGACTTGATAATCACCTCGCTGTACTGCCCTCATGATTTCCATCTCAACTGCACTGATTTCGCCATGCACTGCAATATCTTTAACTATATTGTTACGGGCTTCTGTGGCTGTTACGAACCAATTAGCTGTTACCATTACTTGATCCTCTGTGTAAGAGCGTTTTTAGCCATTTTCTGCACAGCTTTTGCACGGTCTGGCTTAACTGGTGCCTTGGGTGTGACAGCTGGTTCCGAATCAGGTAGATCTAGGACAATTTCTTCAGGTGTGCTGTTTTCCACATCCACCACAGACATGTCTTGCACCTGACCCCACAGCCAGTTTTTATCCATGAAGAAGTTTCTTTCTTCCAAACTTTTAAGTAGCTGGGATGTTTTGATAGTGGGTATGCCCATGGCATGTTGAGTGGTGATCAGAGTGATCAGTGCATCGCGTGCAAGGTCTTCGTGTGATTGTTCGCAAAGGAATTCATGTGCTCTCATAATGACATATTTACTTCATCCTGGATGGTTTTAATACAGAAACACCAGGATGTGGTGCATCCTGGTGTGTATTATGCGCATGTGTGCAGATGATTCAGATTTGATCCAGCAATCTGTTTTTCACTGCCTTAACATGCTCAGGGTCAATTGTTTCCATGACTTTGATATGATCTTCGTTGTATCTGAGCCATGTGTCACGGGTCACTGCACTTTCAAAAAACTTACGGAAACGTTCGCCATATGTGTATTGACCTCTAACACCCCAAGGTTCACTTGTTAGTTGTTGATCCAGTTTGGCCACCTTGCGATGTGTTTGCGCTTGGAATCTGGCAGATTCCAGGAGTTCTCCTTTGAGCTGCTTGTGTGTTTCCACTAGTTCATGAATCTGAGTCCTAATCATGCGCATGTGGTTTTGCAACACAGCAGATTGTAAGTCACCTTGGTTTTGAATCCAGTTTTCACTAAGAGTGTGCACATGAGCTGAATAACTTTCTTTCACATTTTGAAAGCGTTCCTTGAGCTCTTGAACTTGATGCCTGATGTGAATCAGCTGTTGTTCTTTGAGGCCTTTTTCAACTCCACGTGCAATTTTGTGAGCAAGTGTGATTGTGCTCTTCTTGAGAGGAGGTGTATCACCAGTCTGCTCAATGGCTTGTGCCATACCAATTGCATATGGATTTTTGCCTTTGTTGGCCTCTGTCATTAGCTTTTTAGCATCAGCCTTCTGTTTGGGTGTAGCCACCTTGCCATCAGGTGTCTTGCCTGTCTTGACCATTTGTTCAGCAGCACTTTTAGCTAACGCAATTTGTGCAGCTTGTTGGGTGGGATTAAGTGTGGCTTCAGCTACTTCCTTCTTGGCCCTACCCAAAGGCTCTTCTTCAGGGCCACTTCCTGCTGGGGTGGCTGCAAACTCTTTTTCGAAATCAATCTCACCCGTTGGTGCTGTGGCAGTTTGATCAGCTGGAGTAGCTGCTGGTGCCGCTAGAGTAGGGGCCCCCATGGGAGGCAATGGTTGTGCAATATCTACTGGAGCAGCAGGCATACCCCCAGCTTCCATGGTGTTGATAGCGTTGTCTGTTTGATCTTTGGCTGCAATGATGCTGTCCAGTACAGTTTGCAGGTTTTGCTTGACCACATTGTTGAATGCTGTAGCAGCTTCCATACCAAATTGATCCTTCATGGTGTCCACTAGTGGCATCAGATCATCCACAGCCATCTTTGCTGCATCTTCCGCCATCTTTTGTAATCTGTCACTAATGTCTTGGGCAGCTAACAAAGTTTGTGCCTTGTCCAGGTTGGTATCTTCTTGAAGCACTCTGTCTTTAACCTTGATACTGGTGGGTTTAATTCCAGGTGCATCTGCACTTGCACTGCCAGTACGGCCCACATGCCCAGAACCTGGTCTGTGGAATTTGGCACCCTTGGCCACTCTGGTGTTACCATATGTGGGTGCCTTTTTGGCCATCCATTCATCTCTCAATCTGTCTGCTTCAGGATCCTGTTTGGCTTCATCAACTTCTTTGTGTTTGGCCTGCTTGGCAGCTTGCTTCATGGATTCCTTGCGATCACCATCTTTGTCCAGATCCAGGAAGTCTGGTTTGGCAGCCTTGGCTTCATTCAGAGTGGGCATACTTGTTTCCTTATGTTCTTTCACACGCTTGCGACGTCTGGGTGCAATCTCTGTGAGCATTTTCACAGCTTCCAGTATGAGACTGGCCCTCACATATGCAGGTTGCTGCATGTAGGAATTGAAATCTTGATCTTGCACAATTTGTTGTTTTTCAGCTATGGCATCTGATGCCCATTCTGAAAGTTTGTGAACATCATGCACAGGTAATTCACAAGCATGCACATGCTTGAGTGTATGCAAGATTTGATTCAGTCTGTGGTGAGGGGAAGCAGAGAGATGATCTACAAACATGGCCAAACTTTTCTAAACTCGTGGTTTGAATTATTTAGCGGCGGAACATTAGAACAAACTGAAGCTTTTTCCGCAGCCACATGCGCTTGTGGCTTCTGGCACAGTTAATAGGAATTGGCTACCACTCAAGTCCACATGATAATCCAGCACTGCGTTTTGTAATATGTCTGCACTTGTCAAATCCATGCAAACTTGTCCAATAGTTACATCTTGATCTGGATCCGGATGTGGAACCAAACTAAATGCATGTTCAAAACCAGAACAACCTCCTGCACGCACACTAACTCTGAACCATTCAGTAGGGTCACAAATTAGTGAAATCTTTAATTGTGCTTGAGGAGTAATCATCATAGTTTAGCATAAATCCTTTTGACCTTAATTTTGGCATGTGCAGCTTTATCCATGCTGGCTGCTTTACGTGCTTCAAAAACGTCCACCTTGCTCAACTGCATTTGAGTACTTGCACGTTTTACCAATTTATGGTAATGAATGGCGTCAATACGATGACTGGTGTATGCAGCTTCTGCTTCAAGTAGTTCTCTCACCTGGGCATGGTTAACATACTTGCCGGAATTCAGCAACTTGACCAATCCATGTGCAGCTTCATACAAGCTGAGTTCGGATGCCAGTTTTTCACCAGTGACACCATGCACCACATCATAATATTGCTTGCCTGCCACACGTTGTTCGTCCATGCGTACTGCAATCTTATAGTGGCCAATTTTCACAGAATCATTTTGTTTTTCGGTAACCAACGCTTCTGCCACATGAGCATCATGCTTGCTTTCATACAGTAGGTGCACATTTGTTTGTTCCACAGCTTGGTTGAACTTTTGCAACACACTGGCCATGGCGTGAATATCTTGGTTTGTAACTTGACCAGCACCATCCAATTGTACAGGCATTTCATGTGTATTGGCTGCCAACGCCTGACGAGGGGCTGGGGTAATTTTGCCATTCATGATGTCAATTAAATGTGCCATGGCCAGTCTGTCTGTTTCGTTCACAACCACATTAAATCCTCCATACTTGTTCAGGGTCAGGTTTACAATAAGCTAGCTTATTCTGTACCATGCACCGTGTCAATGCTCCTTTATGTACCAATTCGGTTGCCAAATATTGTTCTCTTTCTGTAAGCTGCTTTTTCAGAATGGGTTGACCATTTTGAAACTTGTCCAGTAGTTCAGATTGTTCATTGCTGATAAGCAGTTGAAATCCCGTATTCAAATATAATATTTTCATGATTATGTCTTCATGTTACCAGCAGCTTTTTGTGCTTTACGGCCCAGTGCTTTAACATGCAACTGAATTTCTTCCTGAGTGTCTGCTGTCACAGGCTCATGTTGTAATTTTTCAATTTCTGCCATGTGCATGCGTAACTCTTGTAACCAGGCAGTTTCAGGTAGAACCTTGAGGTTCATATTGGCTAGCATGTGCATGAGGCTTGCTTTTTCACGTGTATCAGGCACTCCTGCTAACTGTTTGATCCTCACCAAGCTGGGCATATCAGTCATGCCCATCACATGCTCTTGTAGGGATTGCAAATGTCTGCGAGGCACCAAGATCATGTGATCTTGATTGCGGATGCCCACCAAGTTGTCAGGTGCTTGTGGAATTTGCACTTGCCACATGGTGTTCTCATACATGACCACACTTTCTTTAATATATGACTGAGCATAATCATGCAACATGGATGCATCAGATCCACTTATATCTGATTTTTCTTTGTCTGTAGCCTCCTGATACAACTGCGATAACAGTTCTGAATCTAAACTGGGCCAAACCAGACGCCAATCATCTTCATCCAGTTTACCAATCAGTGGCCAAAGATCAGTTAGCTCTTGATCATTCTTGATCAATTTGCGACCTAAACTTTTAATCTCTGTTTTAATTTCCTGAACGCCTTCTGGTTCTTCAGGGTTGTCAGAATCTGCATCGGCACTCACATCTGACAATATTTCATCTATGGCATCTGAATCTTCATCTGCCACAGCCGCAGTCAGGTTTATCACTTGATCTGCATTCATGAGATCCATGAGATCTTGAATTTCAGCTTCACTCTTGTCTGTGAGGTCAGCTGTCTTCTGAGCTAGCTCTTTTGTGTTCATGGGAAGGTCTCTCAATAGGGAACATGGGTTGGTTTATAACAGGCGTGTGCGCATGGTGTTTTGTGACCACTCTACGCAACAGACCCTTTTTACGCACAAATTGGATTCTGTGTGTGCCCACCGGTATTTGTTCTAGTTTCATGAACATATTTAGGTCAATTTGGTCACAGATGACAAAAGGCGCATTGCTGCGCCTTTTGTGCATTGTATTGTAAAAAACTATTACAGTTCGTTACGCACTTTGGCAATTATGTTTCTGTCATTGTCGCTGCCGCCAACCACAAAACTGGTTGCTGCAATTGCAGTTGTTGCAACTGTTGGAGTGCCAGCCAAAGCTGCCAACAGCTGGTAGCCGTTTGCATTGCTTTCTGCTGTGCTGGTGTCCACAACCCAAGCTGGATTACGCTCAGTGGCCAAGTTGATGTAGTAACCTGTCTGTGCACCGTTATATGTGCTGCCGAAGTCAACTGCATTCACACCGCTAGCCAACACTGTTGCACCGTTGCCATCAGCAATAGCTGCTGAGCTCACGCTCACAACCACTGGGTTTGCACGAGTTGCAAACACGTTGAGCAGGGTATTCAAGTTTTGCTGCTTGGTATATGCATCTGTGTATGATGCATCTGAGCTATATGTGGTGGTACCACCGTTACCATCAGTAACTGTGATGGTGCGGCTGCCGCTCAGGCTGGTCCAGTTACGGGCCTTAAGAGCTTGTGCAAGGGGTGTCTTCACACTGGTGGGGTAGCAAGGAACCACTGTGACGATTTGGAAAAAGTTAAGATTGCCAGTGAGGAATTCGCCACCGCGAGCTCCTGAATTGACGTCAGTTTGACCGTAGGCCATAGTATTTGTCTCCTAAAAAAAAGAGTGCATGATTGCAAAACTATTTAGGACGTGAGTGTTTTTTCTTGGGTTTCGCACTAGTTTTTGCGGGAGTCACATAACCAAACAAACTGGGTCTGCGCATCACAATGCCAAATGGATTCACTGTGCTGGCCACAGCCCCGGAACTGGTTCCGCCACCACTGGCGAATTCCAGCAGGCTGTCCTTGTCCAAAACGCCCACCAGTTTGTTATCCACATACAAGTTGTGACGGATATTTCTGGTTGGATTGAGTTTTACTATGCGATCATGGTATTCTTTGGCTTCTTTTTCTGTAGGATAGGTGGTGGTGGCATCGTGCATCTTGCTTTCTGTACCATCCTTGTTTAGTTTTACCAGTTTGGAGGTGTGTTGCGCAGCAGATTTATCTGCACGCCACTTGGTTAGGTCTCTGCCAGCATGTTTCCAGCCTTTGATGGCTTCTTGCAGTTCTGATATTTTCATTTTTTACTTCCTCCGAATAATGCCTTACCCAACAAATATGCACCCACACCCAATCCAGCTCCCACTGCCAATTGCTTCAACAAACTGGGCTTCTTTTCCGCTGACCCCACGGTGGTTACTGTGCCGCCACAGTTTTTACCAGTCTCAGGATCACATGCATGATGGATTTCCCAATCACGATCTCTTGCCAATGTTTGTAATTTGTTTATCACATCGCCTTGTGCTGCTTTGGCTCGTATGGCCTGTAATAGTCTGGTCATCACCAAACACTGTGCTTCTGTGTGCACATGATCCAGGTGCCAGTCAGTCAAGATACGTCTCATGCTCTTGTAGTTGCTGGTGGTGATTTTTAAATCACGCTCCATTTGTAGTAACAATCTGCCACTCAGTTCTGGATCAAAGTTCACATGTTGCAAATTGTGCAGAAATCTTTCCACAGTGTGTGGATCCACATGCATCTGTTGCAATAGCAAATCACTAGCATCTGGGTTACGCAGATAGTGTGTCCAGGTGTGAGTTTGTGAAATCAACACGGTGAGAAACTGATATAAGTCTGAGCGGTTCAGATTGGTCATGTGCCAGCCATTTGTGCTCAACGTGGTGGTTGCATACTGTCTCACCCAAGGGGCTGTTTCAAACTCCTGCCTACACATGTGCAACGCCAACATGTAACAAAATGCCAAGTCTGCCACATCTCTGGCAGAGTACTTGTTGATCTTACTAAAGTTTTGCAGCAGCTTGCTTTCCACTATACTCATGACAGTTTAGTTTTATGCTTATGCAACTTCATGCTTTCAAGGGCAGCTTGTGGTAATTCAATAGGCTTGTTGGCTTGAATAGATGTGGTTATCAGTCTCACAAACTTATCACCAGGTGTGCTGGTGGTGCCAAACTTATCTTTGTGTGTGTTCAACAGTGTGATCAACTTTTGTGAATAGGGTATACCCTTGTCATCTTTCAAGTCCAATGCAGGAGTGGGTAATATGGTGTTCAATAGTTGTATCACATCCAGCATCTTGGTCCTCTTAGGTAGACTACCTGTTGCAATAGAGTTGATAGTGTTGATAGCAGTTAACACAGGTTGGACTAATTTGCTGCTCACATCCACTGGTTTCGCAGCATCTGCAGGTTTTAATGCCTGGACTTGAGGAATCAAAGCCTGTTTGTCAGTATCACTTAGTGCTGCAATTGCAGCTTTCAGCTGTTCAGCTTTACTTGGATCGCCGGCCATATCCATTATTTGTGCTAAGGTGAGTTTTGCAGGTGCGGCGACCGCAGCACTTGTAGCTTTAACATCTGCAGGTTTGACATCTACGGTGGCCATAAATCCTGACAAGATTTTGGCTTGATCCTCCTTGCTTATGCCTGCAAGTTTAAACGCTTGCATTATGTTCGCAACAGGCACGGGCTTATTTGGCTCCACGCCCGTTTTCTGATTAATGTCTGCTATCTTTGCTATCCATTTATCTGTCATATTATCTGCCTCCCCTCCATCCTGCCCAGATATTTGTGGGACCGCCTGGAATAATGTTTGCTGCTGGTATTTTGAGTGTCATTCTAGGGCTGATCTTATTAGGATCAGATATTATATCCCGGTTAGCATCCCACAATGCTTGAACTGTCACATTTTTAGCTTGAGCGATTGCACCTAAAGTGTCACCAGCCCGAACGGCATATGGTGGCTGGATGGTGGGTGCCGGTGGAGGAGCTTCTGGGCTAGGTTCTGGAATATACGGAGCATCACTGACACGTGCATCTGCACCAGGAGCACCAACATCTGCTGTGCCTAAAGTAGTGGGTGGTGTAGCAGACAGTGCAGAAGTTATCATAGGCATAACATACTTGCCCAGTTCTGCGACCCCATAGCCTGCACCCCACAGTGCAACAGCCTTCGTAAAGGCATAAGTCAAAGTTTTACCATTGACCAAGTCAGCCACAATTCTAGCCAAGATCATGATCAGTGACAATAACCAGAGACCTCCTGGTATGTATGGGATTGCCAGCAAACTAGTAGCTATACCCAGCACCACCAGCACTAGGCTGGGTACCCACGTGCCTTTCATATTGTCTGCAAGATACTTGAGACCACGCAACACAGGGTTTAATGCCTTACCCCAGCCCTTGTCTTGAGCTTTGTCCATGGCTTTCTGGACAGTTTCTTGTATTTTGGCCTCCGTATCAGGAAATATGGATAACTTACCAAGACGTTCTATAGCCTTCTTGATCATATTCAAGAATCTGTTTAGTATTCCAGGAGGGGGAACATCTTTTGGTTTGCTTACGTGCGCTTTCAGTTTTTCATAGTCATCCGGGGACAACTCCCTCAGATTTTCAAATCGTTTTATAATATCTTCTGCGCTTTCTGCATCTGCCTCGAAAAGTCTGTGCTGGGCTGAATAGTACACATATATTTCGTTCAGGGCTTCTTCAAGCATCAGTCTGGTTTCTGTGAACATCATCTTGTATTCCAGACTCCAAGGCTGGAAGCTTACTGATTCAAACAATGAATCCTTGAAGAAAATAGGATTTTGGTTATATTGCTTCATATTGGTGGTAACCCCATCAGAGATCTCACAAAGTTTATAGTATCTTTATCGTAAGTGGCTGCGGTTGGGGCAGAGCCACCACCACCACCTGCTGCACCTGCACCAGCACCTGCTGCACCTGCACCAGCACCAGCACCTGCACCACCTGCTGCACCACCTGCTGCACCTGCACCAGCACCTGCACCACCTGCTGCACCTGCACCAGCACCTGCACCACCTGCTGCACCACCTGCACCACCTGCTGCACCACCTGCTGCACCTGCACCAGCACCTGCACCACCTGCTGCACCAGCACCTGCACCACCTGCTGCACCAGCACCTGCTGCGCCAGCCGGACCGGCAGGCCCGTTAAGATTGGGCGAGCCCTCACTCTTCTCTATCATTAGTCTCAACAACACTGTCATTAAACCTGTGATTAACTTCTGAGCTAAATCAGCAGCATTTTCACCTGGGCCACCCACAGGATTGTTTTGTGCCCCGCGGATATTCACAGGCATGAGGGTGTTTATTTTGCCTCTCTCATTCAACAGGTATTTAGCTATAGTTTCGCGGTTGACTCTGTCTTTGATTGCAGCTTCAACCTCAGCCATACTTAATTGTTGTGGTTCAAATTCACCCAAAGGCAGTTGTAAGCTGGCTTTACCAATCAAGAACAACAATGTGTCTTTCCATGTAACTGTGTTCCAGTCTTTCCCCCTAATACCCATGTTACGCACAAAGAATTTCAGATAGGGCACAAGGGCCTTTTGGATTACTGCTCTGCCTTCCATTCTGCCGCTAAATTTGCCTGCTAACCCCATTAGGGCGCCTTTGACTTTTTGTCCCAAAACTGGCAAAAGTTTTTCTTCTATGGGCTCTGCAACATGATGCGTTTCCATCAAGTTTAGCATGTGCCTCATGAGTTCTGCGTCATTTTGTAGTTTCATGATTTGATGTCCCCCTTTCTGAGCTGGGTTAGCTTTCTATGAAATTTCTGCGGATCTTCCTGTAAGATGGCTCGCATGAGTCTCTTGGTGAGGTCTTGTGCCTCAGCCTCAGGATACATCACTTTGAGTGTCTCAATCAGATTGATTGCACTGCTGATCACATGGGTGGCTCTGGCCTCCACCACTGTGTGTTTATTTTTGATGGGAACCAGATCACCCAGTTCATCAATGATACTCTTGGCGTTCTTCAACTCACGCATCCTGATCAAGTTTGCATTATTTATAGCCAAATCGTTTCAAAAACAACTAGACTTATAAATACCCTTAATCAAGTCATACACAAGGACATAACACATGGCAGAATATTTGGCAGAGCAGATGAGAAGCTTGGCTCGCAGACTGGAAGAGCTTGCGCACCAACCTCAAATGCCGGACACAGGTTTAGAAGGCAGTCTGAACGCCAAGCAGCTGGCAGAGCTTTTGGGTGTGAGCGACATGCCCACATTCACACGTTCCATTAACAAAATTCGTAAGGGTGATGCCAACAAACTTACCCGTGCAGAAATGACTGAACTTGCAGAAGCATTTGTGCGTTTGTTGGCAGCAGAAGCTGAAGACACTCAGAAGGCCATGCTGGCCCTCAAGAGAGTGAGCGCCAAGGAAGAGCCTGTGATGGAAGATGCAGGTAAGGATCATATCACTATGACATACACCCCTACCCTACCATTGGTGAGGTTGTTGGATTACAATACATGGGAGCTAAAAAATGCCCCCCAGGAGATCACAGATCTTTTAGACAAAATAAGTGGCACCCTTCCTCCCGTTATATCTCCTGACTGGAAAAAGAATAGCGGGAATCCAAGGAACAGAGCTGCAAAGCAATTTGCAATGGATTTGGTTAAGTTGGGTTTTAGGGGCAACGCCAAATACTAATTTTAGGTTAATGCATTACCTTCTGATCAAGCTGGTTAACTCTTTGAGGGTGGCCACACTTTTGACCGGATCTTGGGAAACAGGATCCGGTTTTCTGTCTGTGCCTGATGCAGCACCTGTGGCACTGTTCTTTCTGCGCAGATCAGCCATCATGTCTGTGGCAGTTTTTACTGGAGGCATGTTGTCTTCTTCCATGTCAAAGATGCGCAACGTGTCTACATCAAATCCCATGATCACCTTGCTACCCACACCTGAACTGGAACGTGTTTTCAAAAACTGGAACTGATACTGACCTCGCTCCTTCATGGCTGGTGTGGCCAGAATACTGATCACATTGTCAGCAGTCTGGATCTTACTGATGCCACCTGCAATGTGACTGTGATCATGCTCCATTTCATTTACTGATTGGCGCCCAAGCTGACTGGCTGTCACACCCACCATGTTTTTCTCCACACACAGGCCTCTCAGTTCCTCGCAGATAAATTTATCTTTTATGTAAAGGTTGGAAACATCAATCTTCTTGTTGTTGGGGAACATGATGTCCATGTAGTCCACCATGAGCACATCACACTTGTGACCAGTCTCAATCTCATAGTTCTTCAAGTATGCACGTAAATCATTTGTGGTGGTGCCCTGTGGCATCTGTTTCACATGCAAGTCTTTTGCTCGTTTACCTGCCAGCAGCACCTTGATTTCCACATCATCCAGACGCTGAAATATGTCTTTGGAAGCCACACCGCTCACCATGCTGTCCAGTCGCATGCTGATCATCTCTTCGGAAAGCTCCAGGCTAATGTACACCACATTCAACCCTTCCTTGCTCATGTTCACAGCCTGATTCTGCATGGTCAAACTTTTACCACCACCTGATCCTGCACACCAAATTGTGAGCTCTTTTCTGTTAAGTCCACCATACAACTTGTTGTCCACACTTTTCCAAGTGCTGCTCACTGTGCCATTGGAAGTCTTGATTTTCATGAGCCTGGCCCTGGGATCATCATAATACCTGATGCCAATATTGGAGTTCAATCCCACCAGAATGGCTTCTTTGACCTTCTTCTCCACTTCTGCATAGTTACCTTTGGCAATCAGATCAGGAGCACTCAGTACAGCATCTGCTAGTGCACGATTCTTGCAAAACTCTTCAATTTGATCCAAAAATGCTTGTTGCAATGCAGGGGGCATGTGATCCATCTTTTCAAAATCCATGCCAAATTGTGCCCGCATTTGTGCATGTGTGGGCAGAGTCTTGTATTCATCTGTAAACTGTAACAAGAATCGCACTGCTGGTCTCAGTTTGTTCACAAAATACTTCACATTCAGAATGTTCACACATCTGCTAAAAACTTCTTCATCACTCAACAGCACACTCACCAACAGCCGTTGAACATCTTCGCCATAATCTTTACCATCCATGTGAGTAATCAACCTTTGAACATTTTGCGTTTAACACCAATCAGTAGGGCATCTGATGTGGCTGCTTGTATTGCACTTGTGATTGTGTACAGCATGCCATAACGAGCGCAAGCATCTGCTGCATCTTTTATTTCTGAATCCCATTCCGGAAAACTCACATGCCAACCAAATGTGAGAGCTTGGTCTATCATGTGCTGGTTTTGCATTTGCCTGTCAGGCAATATGATGGGCTGCTGTCCACTGTCCAGGATGGTTTTGATCTGATGCTCGCTCATGTGACTGCCCATGGCTGCCACTCCTTGGCATGCTATAGCATCAAATGGGCCTTCACAAATAATCACAAATTTACGATTCTTTACAAGTTGATCCTGATTGAACAAATAACCAGGAGGTATGTCACTATTGAAATATTTGGGTTGGCGTCCTTGTTGTGGCACACACAATCTGGCTGACCAACCCACAATCTGTGATTGATTATAAAAGGGCAGTATCACTCTATCACACATATCGTGTGTGGTGTCAGGGGTCCAATAATAGTCATAATTTTCCCAATTGAGTGCTTGACGTCCCTGAACATATTCACATGCTTGTAAAAACTTGGGTGCACACTCTTCCTGTTGTGCCCACACGTGAAATGCTTGTGCATTTGGAGGCATGGGCGTGACCTGATGCCTTTTCAAATGAGTGGACATGATCATGTGGTCTGGTTTATGTGTGCCTGTGACTTGATCTTGCAACAAGTGCAACTTCAACTTTTGCACTAAGCTGGGCTCCACGCCCAACCATGATAACCATTCTTGCAAACCATCACTCACATGATGGCCTGAAAATCTCCATTTGCAGCCACAATTGAAACAATGATAGCCCACAGTATCATCTGTGCCAAACCATAAATTTCCTCGCTGTTTGGTGTCTGCGTTATGGCCTCTGTGAGAACAGCATGGGGCATTAAACCATATCCAACCTTTACCAGTCACTTTGCGCTTGGCAGGCAGATGGTCCACAATCAATTGCTGTAATTCATGCATGTGTTAGTATAACATGTGTTCAGCTGATTTTATATAGCACCTTTACAAAATCACCCTTGTTATTCAGGTCTGCATCATAGATAAATCTGATCCAACGGGCATTTATACCAAAGTTAATGGGTGTCACATGAGGTGAATCTGGTGTTATGTGCAAATATTGGGTGCCATTAATAGCCACTTGAAACCAACTGGAATCTGTGGGACTCAAGTTTTCCAAGCTGGCCTGAATGGAAAATCTACCCGTCCATGATTGTGTATAAACAGCAATAGAATAAAATCCTGCATGTTGACCCACAGTGTTCCGAGCTGCAATGGCTCCTGATTTGTACACAGTATAGTGGTTGTCCCAATTGACAATCTGCGGTGTAAACTCTTTGGCCAAAATTTCTTGAGCGGCCACCAGTTCATCGCCCAGTGCAGGCAGTAGTTCAAACAGACCTTGCACATGATTGTTCACATCCACAAACAGAAATTCATCCTGGAAACCAGGCTTTTTCATTTGCACACTAAACTGGTAACCTCCCAGTGGCCAACCTGCACATTCAGTGGGACTCACATACAATTGTGCTCTGCCTTTGATTTCGTTGGTGACCTGCGCCTGTTTTTGTAATACAGTTTGTCCTGTCTCCACAAATTGTATGGTGACTTGTAGCACACAATCCAACAATTTGACTGGCTTTTTGTCATTGTTACGAATCACAAAATCCACCCTGTTGTGATTGTTCTTGTACAGTTTGGTCTGATAATTATACATGGGCCTGCTCAGGTTGGGTGCTCCATGATCTGTCTGACTCAATTGCACAGGCAATACATAGTGATAAAGATAGACCAAACTCATGGTAACACCGAAAGATTTCTCATATCATATTTAAGGAGATCTAAATATGTTAATAATCATGACAAACACACCCGCCCCTAGCTTGGCCAGATGGCCCTTTCTCACACACATCAAGTATCTGGCCAGAGATTATGTGGGTATTGTACAAAACAGTGATCAAAACTTTGTGCACATGTATGTGATAGAGCACTCATGGAGCCCTGATCAAAAGGTGGAGTTCATGAGCTGTGGGGAATTATATTGGTGGGGCAGCAACAGACAGATCCCCATCAATGTGTTCATGGGTGCCAGGTTCAAACCATATAGCGTATACCTCAAATCATTCAGTCAGAAAGAAGTTCAGCTAGTATATGGACCCATGCCCAGCCTGGACACACTCATCAACAAGCGCAGTAAAAAAAGAACTGTGCAGTTGGTTAAAGGTACACCCACAAACTGACCATTAAACGTACTTGATATGGGCACTTTGCTTGTTGGCCATGTTTTGTGACTGTATGTCCTGCTTGAACACCAACTTACCTTCTGTGCTCAATTGGCTATATTTGATCTGGTATGCCAGATCACCTTGACCAAAATAAACACAATAACAGTCTGAATCATACACAATCACAGTGTATGCAGTGGTCACAGCAGCACCACCCATGCCTCCATACCCTGTATGCAGTGGTCACAGCAGCACCACCCATGCCTCCATACCCTAGCGCAGTGCTGCCCCAAGTTTGAGAAAACATGTGCACTTGTACCTCATCCTCGCAAGGACGGCGAGTTTGAAGGGTTTGCGGCACACAGTTAGTTTTAAGAGCCACACCTTGTGCGTGTGCATCCATTTTTCGCCATGCATCCCAGTCACGATTCATATATGTGATATCTGGTAAATGATTATGTATGGCCTGGCCCAGTGCTTTGTGTAATGCAAGCAGAGAACTTCCGTACCTCATGGATCAGATATCTTACTCATGGTGACTTTGATTTTGACCTGACCGTTCTTATTCACTTTTAGTTTTTGTGGCTTTTGCCCTTGATTCCAATCCTTTTCTTGCGTCTCGGACCATTTGGCCCAAATCTCTGTATGACTCCAAGCCCACATGCTGGCATCCATTTCGTCTTTAATCTTAAGGCTGGCATCCAGCCCCTTATCTGACTGCCAAACCTTGAGTTCAAACTTGTGTTCCAGTAAGCCCAGATCTCGCATGGTGATCTGCAAGGCTTGTAATGTGATGTTGGGAGCGCGGAACCAAAAATAGGGTTTAGTAACACGCTGGTGCTTCATGTGCCATGCATGCTCTGTATTTTCAATGACTGATATTTGTTTTTGATCTTTTTCATAAGAATAACTGTGACCAAACATGCTGGTAACATGAGTAAATTTGACCAGTTCTCGCATGACTGTATCCTGTGATTTGTTTATGTGTACACTTTAACAACAATCAGGTTAATGTCAACTGCTCAATTAACAGGTTGAGCTGGATCACAATCGTCCATGATAAACTTATGGCATGAGACTTCTTGAATGTGTACCCATTACTATCCTGAAGCCACACCTCAGGTTGGATGGCTGCAAAGCCAGATTGTTCACATTTACGCACCAAATGACGTTTGCCTGGCCTGATCATGGCCAACACGCATGCCAAATCAGTCACCTGTGTGGGTTTTAATTTGCGAACCAGTTCATAATGATTGTTGATGTGAGCCAATTGTGAAACCACTTCTGCATGTTGTAACAGGTCCCACATGGTGGGAGTGTGCATGAGTTGCTGTAAATGATTCTCGTCCCTCACCTTATCATAAATGCTGTTATTGAGCACATCAATCTTGTAACATCCCATTTGTTCTGCTTGTGTGTATGTGACAGAACAATACCTGGAAAATGGATTCACAGGTACGTCATGAAAATAAACTCCTGTGTTATGTTTGATCAATTCACCCTGCCTATTGATCACCGCAGGCACATGCTGCAAATGTTCCAACAATGACTGCCGGTTACTAGTATCAATGTCAATATCACCCAATGTGATCTCTGTCATGAGTGTACTAACCTCCCAGTTGGCTTTGAATTTGCGTGACCACACGTGTCAGCTGGGTATATTGTTGTTGTAGACGCTGGTGCCGTTCGCGTAGTTCTTGAAGATCCACACGCAACTGAGCACAGTCTGTGGCCAACTCTCGCACATAAGCTGGATTGGGCACTTTGAGAATTTTGTCTTCCCACCTCAGTTCTGTCACTTGAGGTTGCACAACTGCCTGTAGTTGATGTGTGGTTTTTTGAGTGCTGGGTAACTCTTGATCGGATTGTGTGTATTGGTCCATGGGATTAACCTTGTGTTTGTGAGTTTAACTGAATGTGACACACAGTCAATGTTCACAGCCCTGCTTCTTTCAAAGTGGTTTTGATCACATGCATGTGCTCTTGCATGCGCAAAAATTTCACTTTCCATTTGGTTATGGGATAAACTTCCTGAATCATGTGTAACTGTTCTGGACTACATCTGACAAAAAATGCTTCTGCGCTCACACTATTATATAGCAACCAAGCACTGATTCTGCCCTGTTGTATCCAACGCAGTAATTGGTTGGTGTTCACATGCGCAAAAAACTCACTATAAGGCTGTTGTGAATGTTCATGCCACACATGCACACATGTCAAACTCCTGCACAATGCTTGTTCAGCACTTTCTGTGATCAATAAATCTTGTATGAACTGTTCATACACTCGCACATCACACCATGAGACCATCTTAACATTTTGTTTGATAAGATATTTCACAAATTGTGCAAACTCCTGCACCAATTGTTCTTCACACCAACTGGCAAACCTGACCAACGTGGGCCACATTTCACTAGTACAGAATTCCTGATATGTGGGTGTTTGATGCACCTGTCTGGGATTCAGTTCTTTCCATACAATCTTGTAAGCTGTGTATGCTGCCTTCACATATGGTAAGTGCACACTTTGATGTCTGCGTTTGGGCTCACACACATGACTGATCAATGTGGTTTCCTGTGCAAATGGCTTTTTACAGAATTCACATGTGTGAGGTTTGTTCAGATCAATCACCGTCACTTTTTTGGAGCTTCTGGAGCTCATTGCGGATTTCCTTGATGTGTTTGTCATCTGCCCCACTTTGTTTGACCATGTCCAGCCATTCAGTTTGTGGCTTGATCTTTTTTAAAATATCACGCTCTTGTTTGTTTGTGTGTGGCCAGTGCTCATGTATAAAATCATCCAATTTGGGTGTAGTGGTTGCAGATTTGGTCATGGGAATCCAGCCATGATATTGTTTGCGACCTGTGCCACTCACACACATGAGCAGCCACAGCAGTTCAGGATGTTTGGTCAAACTCCACATGCCCAAGTTGACCAAATCATTAGTGGCCAAGATCTGATAATATTTGGCATCATTCTTATCACTCAGTGTGCTCATCCACCTGATCATGACTCTGGGTGTAAATGCCCTTTGTTCTTCCTCTGTTAAGTTAACATAAAAGGGCTTTACACCTTTGTCAGCAGCTTCTAACACTGTCTGAATATCCAGTTTATATGAGCGTTTGGCTTCAGTCTTTTTGACCATGTGTGCACGATTCCTGTTTAGTATGATATGATAACGTGAAACCACAATGTATTCAAGCTGGATATTCATCATACATCCTAAATACTCCTGAAAGATCACAGTAGTTGTGGTTTTATGGGGTTTAACCCACCCCGTATGGCCTAGAACGCCACAAGGAGACCAATCAAATGGGAAGACCGTTAAACAAAAGATATTTTGATCCAGTACCTGCCTCAAATGGAGAAGGTGTAGGATCAGTCACAGTAGAAGACAGAGACAGAGGCAACTATAGCACTCTTCCTACTGTGACATATAGTGCTCCTGAATTAGCTGGTGGCGGGCTGCCCGCCAGCACCACAGTCATGAGACTGAGAGGCACAGTGAGTGTGAATGCAGGTGGCACAGGATATACTGCAGGCGACATACTCACCATATCAGGTGGTGGCACCACAGCAGGCACATACACCACACAGGCTGCCATCCGGGTGGCTACTGTGGACGGTAGCGGAGTCATAACAGGATTTTCAGCATTAACTGTGGGCGCTAGCTCCAGAGGTGCATATACTGTGTTGCCTGCAAAATCAGGTAGTTCTACAACTGCCCTGAATCTGAGTTATGTGACAGGCAGTGGCGGATCAGGAGCTACTGCTAACGTGACATGGGAAGTTAGTGCTATTACTGTAACAGACACAGGCTCAGGATATGTGGCTGCCCCCACTGTTACATTTACCGGTGGAACCGGTGGTGACAATGCCAGCACATCCGCTGTCACGCTTACAACCACAGGCACAAATGTGATCTTGGCCAAAGCATTTGTTGTGGGAGGCACACAAGCACTGGACGCCGACATCATCAAGCAAGTTAGTACAAATGAATATGTGATGGTGACCACTGAAGGTCAGAGCGTGGTCACATTGGTGGCTAGTGACACACTCACAGAAGGGCAAGCCAGCATCACAGCTAACGATGCACTTGCTGACTTATATTGGGTCGTAAAACTGACTTCCAGATTGGCAGTTCTGGAGCGCAAGGGCGGCACAGGGGTCTATCGATCTGGTGAGGATGCACCTTGGACACTGGACAGTACTGACATTGATCCAACTGGTCAGACTGTGCAGATCAGAAGCGCATAACAAATCGGCCACGGGACTGGTAAAACCTGGCAGACTCAGTGACACCTTCAAGTAAGCCCGAGCGAACTTGAAGGTGTCGCCTTCTTTACCATGAGTGATATGCCTGCCTAATACTCTGATCACAAGTTGTGATATCCAGGGGCACCATCTGGTCAGGCATATATGAGCTGGGTCCTTGAGAGAGGGTCACGGAATCAATATACATGCTATACTTCCCCTCTTCGCAAGTCTTGAGCACAGGTGCAATACCCAAGGCTTCCAGAATGGGGTCAAACTGTTGCACAAAGGCAGTGTCCACACCCAGCATGCTCACCCTGGCACCATAATGTGCCTGCTTGTGTTGTCGCAGCTTGAGCAGGGTGTCCAGCCCTGTGAGATCATGTGGTGCGTGTGATGCCCCAAAGCCCACACTTTTGTAACCCAGCAGCAGCAGGTCCCAACCTTCCTCCCAACTGCGTTCCAGGATCTGGGCCGTCTCCTCCATGGGCACGCTGCCCACCACATGCTGAGCAGTCACATGCACATAACGATCATCCCAGCGACCACTGGTTCTATCCACCGCCTGTTTGATCTTGACCACCTTGTTAAGATCTTTGACCCCATGCACACTCACGCCAATAGCACCCACATGAGCTTTTACAGCTTTCATTAGTGGTTTATTTTTAAGCCAATCCACAAAAAAGGTGGTGAAGTTGGGCACAATGCCATGTGCAGCAGCATACTCCAGCACCTCCGCTAGGTGTGGGTAGTGAGTTGGCTCACCTCCGCCAACAGCCACTTCAAACACGCCCTGCTGGCCCAGGGCTTTCAGAATGGTTTTGATGTTGTTCAGATCTGCATGCTTACCTGATTTTGTGCTACTCTGATAACACCACTCACATCCGCCCTGGCAGTAGTCTGTTACTTTAAGGTCCACTAATTCAGGAAAGGTACTCTTCACATAAGGTGGGACCTGTTCATCAAAGCTCATGCGCACCTTTGTTCCAGAATCAGTATTAAACAGTACCCAGTAGTCTCCATCTTGTCTGACCTTTCGGTTGCCCAGTTGAGTGAACATTCTGGTGCAATCGTTCTCGAATGAGTTTGCAGGTGGCAGCTGGCCCTCGCTGTTATCATTACCACCCAAGATTACAACATCGTCACGCTGCACAAAGTCCCACATGGCGCGAATCAGATCCGGTGTGCGCATAATGCTATCTTGCATGCCATCCCACGTACTCTGATGATCCACACCCATATAGTCAGGTAGGTCATGTACATCCACATGATCTCCTAACACACCCTGAATCACATGCAGGATCTCATCACGATTCATACTTGCATCGCTCAGAGCTTGATACATCTGTGCGATGAAGTAGGCTGACTTACTATGTGTATCAGCTAAGGTGAACTGTTCCCAGTTGTAGCTGTATCGCGAATATTCGTCAGTGTGTTCTCGTTGACCCTGGGGAATCATCACAATGGAATGACTGCTGCTGGAGTTGGTGGCAAAACCTGCTCGCACATTATGGATCTTCACTTCATATGTCCTGATCGTTTATGAGTTCAGTATATACAATGTGTCTGTTAAGTCAACACCTAAACTAACTCTCTAATGTCCAATACATCTAAGTTTTTACCCACATCCTTGATAAAAAACACACATGCAGGATTGGGTTTATTTTCCACAGGCACAGCCAAAAAGTGACCCAGCTTCAATTTGGGAAAACACCATTTTACATCTGCAAACACATTCACAATCTCCACATGCAGAAAATCAGGCATGAACCCAGCTATGGGATTGAATGCAAATGCATCAAATTGTTTGTCCATGATATCCACCAATCGGATAACTTCCAGATCCCCTGCATGCTTATCACCCACCACCACATGCCAATCTAGCGGCATTTGTATGTTGTGATTACCTACTTTGAGATCAGCACATGGAGAATGGAATATGTCCAAAAACACCAAAGGGGGCCAATAATAGTCTATGCAATCACGATCACTATAGTCTAACACACAGTATCTTAAATCGTCCACTTTGTCAGGCATGGTGTTCAAATTGAACACCTGGTTATCCACTGTCAATATTTTCATGTGGATATTTAAAGTGACTGACTGCTATAAGTGGATTTTTTTCACATCAAAAGGATACTCAGCGTTCTTGTAGAATTGTTTGCGTTTGAGCAGGTGGTTGTTGCTAAACTTCATCTTGCTACAAACATCAACCACAGCTACAGCATCCTTATCATCCGCCATGCGCAATCCTCTACCAATGCTCTGGATGGTTCTCACAAAGCTCTTGCCAGCTTCCACCAACACCAAATTGAAAATACGATTGATGCTGATACCTGTGCTGGTGGTGCCATATGTGGCAATCATGATCTTGTTGTCGCTGAAGTTGATTTCCTTGTAATGTTCACGACGATCAGAACTTTTCATTTCACCACTAATGAACACAGCGTCGCTGATTTGGTTGTACAGCTTCTGTCCAGTTTCAATACGATCCACCAACACTAAGGTGTTCCCTGACCCTCCCAGTTTCTCAATCTCATCTGCCAGCCATTTGAGCCGCATGTCATTTGTTACCAAATACTTGAGCTCTTCCTGGTAGTTGTTGTATTGAGCAGTTTCCTGTGTTTGCCAAACTGTGACCTGACATTTGGCCAACACACCTTTGTCCTGCAACTCTTTGGCTGTTAGTTTGCCAATTTCTGGACCAATGGCTGTGAACAGACCCATCTGTTTGTAATCTTCTTCAGGAATGGTGCCTGTGAGACCCCACCTGATGGGTATGTTTTTGAACACTGAGGTCATCAGCTTGTGTAGAATATTTGTATCCTTTATCGCGTGCGCTTCATCAACTATGACTGCCACAAGTCCTTTGAGGAACTTTTCCATCTGATCATTATCCAGACAGTCCTTGTGCTTTTTTTCCAGCACATTCAAACTCTGCCAGGTGCAGATGGTGTGGGTGCAATCATATTCCTTGCGATCACCAAACAGCACCCCCACATCCAGACCCAGGTTGCGATAATCCTCTTCTGTCTGTTGCACCAGATTCTTGTTGGGTACAATCACGATGGTGCGCCCATATGGTTCCACCATCTTGCTGAGTGTGGCAGTCACCAGGGTGTTATGTGTCATCACAAAATCATCTGTCAGATACAAGTGATCAGGATCATCAATCATGATGCATTTGACAGGTTCATGTGATACCTTTTTGATATCAGTAATGTGGAGAACTGGAAGAGTCCTTGCGTTACGATTGCGGATTCGGTCTAACTTGCGTGGTAGAGACACTAATAATTCAGGTGTGGGATGATATAACCTAATAGTATATGCATCTTTGGCAGGAATTCTGTCCCCAGATTTATTCACATAAGATCTGTTCTTTAATACCTTGGTATATGCTATACCTCCCACACTTCTGATCAGATGCACAAAGTCTGCTGCCAATTGTGGGCTAACAGTAGTAAATGAATAATCCCCTCTTTTACTCACATAACCGTCTGTGTCCATGAGACCCTGAATTAATTCCACCCTCTGTGGGTAGGATGCATTCAAATAGATTTCAGGAATAAATTTTGTGTGGCTATATGCGCCCATAAGACCTAGTTCAGCAATAATAGATTTATAGCGATGGTATGAAGGAATCTGTTGATCTCTAATGATCTTACCATGTGTGTCCCTCTTTTGAGTTTTTGTATATTCAGATCTATACATCATATGAGTTGAATAATCTTTAAACACCACGCTACAGTCAAGCCGGCCACAATATTTTAACACATAATCTGAATGAAGTAAGCTGGAAAACTTATCCAGAATAAATTGATCTTGTGATGTGAATCCAATGTTGTTTCTAAATGATCCGTCGCCCAACATAGCTCCCAACAGGTATGGTTCTAACGGCAGAGATCTAGGTTGGACATCTTGATTCATAGCTGCTAGTGGCACACCAATGCATCTCCTAGTTTTATTTTTTAATGCAATGACGTCTTTCAAACTTAACAGTTTAAATTTATTCTGCCAGTCATGGTGAAAGATGGGCCAAATATGGTCTTCACAAGACCTCACCTTTCTGCCATCTTTGAATGTAAGTTCATACACATCCTTGTGACCTGGATCAAATATTGCTTGAACTTGCACAGAGTTGCCTTTTGGGGTCATCACTTGATCCCCCACTTGCAGATCTCCCATAGTGGTCCAACCATTTGGTGTTTTAACTTTGGCATATAAGGGTTGACATTTACCCGCACTTGTGGGTAGTACCTGGACACCCTGTAAGTTCTGCAAACAGCAGTTGATGGCATCTGCCTGATAGTCTCGCAATTGAATGGGTTCACCTGCAAAACGATGTCCATGAGGCCAAGTTTGGTCACACAAATATTGTTCATCTACTGTGTCAAATTCAAACTTGTGATATGCACGCTGGTCATCAATTTCAAATTCATAACCCTTCTCTTGCAATACGCCCATGAGTACATCCAGGCAGTTAAGATAGGTCTTGCCACCTTGTGTCATGAAGCTTGTGGTTCCGTCCCATTTACCTATTTTATAGGCAGGGGAATATCTAGCCGAAGGCAGGAAAAACTGAACCTTCTTGATCATGGCTCTCTTGGTGGCCAAGTCCACATTCTGAATGTGCACATTAACTTCATCCTCAATCACAATCTTGGCTACTTGATCCATGTGGTTCTTTCTCTATTAGGATAAACAATCCTGTATGTTAATTTATACCAAACTGGAACTCAACACATACAGTCATAAAAAACCCCACCAATTTGGTGAGGCGTTGTACAATTACACATGGTAATTTTGGGATCACTTACGGTGTGTCTCCCAAATGTTTTGAATACAGTTTGAGCTTATCGAATTTTCTCTGTTTAGCAAGCTCTATTTCAAGTGTGCCTATTTGATAGTGTCTGCAAACTAGATCAGCTAATGCCAATACATCCCCTATCTCTTGAATCAGACGTTGCCGAGCACTAACACCAGGCTGCTCAGGATTTTCGCTCATCAAACCAAAACGTTTGACCTTGCTCAAGATAACAATCAGCTCACCGCATTCCTCTTGCAGAATGTCCAGGGCTTCAGTTTGTGCATTTTCCATGATCAGATTATGATGTATGTGCATACAGATTTCAAATGAGATCTAATCCCAATATGAAGAATTTTTATCCCATGTGGGAAAACCAGGATGGTCAAGTTACTATGACCACCCTATCAAAACCTTCAGACTGGTGGGGAGGTTCCAACTGGCTCTTCATGGCCATGACCACATTCACAGGAATCATCTTACCAGGACGACTGGCCAATCGCCTCTGGAGTTCTGCGTCACCAGGTGTGGGGAAATACACAGCCACCTTTTCATAGGTGAGAGGAATTTGTGCAAACTTGGGTGCACGAGCCTTGGCTGTTACGTTAGTTTGATCCCAATACACATCTTTCTGATCTGCGATAGCCTTACGCAGATCTTCCTTCATGAGGCGAGTGGCTTCACCAATCACCTTCTTGAAGATGAGTGTGTAGGTGGTGTTGTTCAGCTGGGCAAAGTGCTCCACATAGTTGTCTGTGCTGAGCACGACAGCATTGGTCTGAACCTGCTTGCTGAGCCAAAAACTTTTTCCTGAGCCAGGGACGCCAATCAGCATATAAAGAGTGGGCATCAGCGGTTTTCGCAGCTCACAAGATACTGAGTTTCCACACCAGCCGCACGGTTGGCGCGGTTGATCACCTGTACCACACGGATCTCATCTATGCAGTCACCATGTTTGGCAACAATTTCCATACGACCAGGCTGGATCACACCAGCCACCATCATGATCACAACTAGCACGTTCATGTTATTTCTCCTTGTATGTTTGATACACTAGCAGGAAGTGGTTTAGTTGTCAACCTGTTTATTTTCACATTCCTGCACCTGCAACTGAATCACCTTCACACTGCCATATTCTGCCAGCCCGCGATGCTCATGCTCTATAAGATATGCCAGGGACGCTATCAGCTCAGGTTGCGTCATCTGGTCCACACCATCCTTGTCAGTGGGTGTGAACTCCATGTGCACCACAACTTTCTTCATGATCAGCGGCCCCCATTCTTGAACAGGGTCTTGCTGGCCCGGCTCTGCCAGTTCTGCGGCATTGCCTTCATGAGATCTGCACACTTCTTAACCGTGCGCAGATCCATCTGCGCAATGCGATCCACATTATCCATGATCCAGCTCAGCAGCGTCTCACGCTCGCGCTTGCTGAAATCATATTCCTCCAGCATGTCCGAGTTCAGGGCCACATTGCGGATGTGGATCAGTCGCTCACGCATGGTGGTGATCATCAAGTCCAAATAATGGACTCGACTTACAATAGCCTCACAATGTGGTGCCAGCTTGCCGCTCTTGACCTGGTTCAGCTTCATGTTGGTGAGGAAGATCACACCACCATGGAATTCAAAGCTAGTGGGCACTTCCATCTTTTCCAGCGCAAATCCAGCACTGCCCCAGGTGATCTTGCGAGTTTTTTTCGTGTCCAGGGCAGCTTTCAGAATGTTCAGCGCATCAATGTCTTCCAGCACATCACAGTCATCCAGCACCAGCACACTGCCCTTGTCAGCCATTTCGTACAGCTTGGTGTACAGCATGATGGGAGTGATGTGACCACAAATCACATCAAACTTGGGCTTAACGCCCAGCAGCTTGGCTTGCATGCCCAGGGTCTCATCAAGCTCTGTGAGCACAGTCTGGCTCTTGCCAATGCCAGCAGGCCCACTCACCACCAAGCCCTTGATCACACCTGAAGCCACGGCCGCAGTCATCTCTGCCAGGATCTCAAAAGTCTCCTTGAGGTCCGTGGCAATCTCGTCGTCTGTGCGAGTGGGCACTTCTTCCTGCGCAACCGTAGCAGCACCCTGCTTGGCATCAATCAGCTCAAAGTCAGTGCCGCTCTTGATGAAGATGCGGTTCTTGCCCTGACGCAGGCCTTCCTGTCCTTCGCCCTCCACAGTGATGTACAGCCCCAGGTTGGGTTCACGCTGCATGTGGCCCATAAGGCGCAGCACGCGGTTCTCAATGTGCACACCGGCCTTGGTGTGGCCCTGGATAACACGGACAAAAGTGTTGTTCAGTTCCATGTGGTATGCTTCCTTGTTGCTATGTGGCTTTTATAACATGGTATCTGCAAGCTGTCTACCAAAAAAGGTGCCTTTTGAACCTTTTTTTCGCAGCCTGTGTCAAGTGTGATCGTCGTCTTCATGTGCATGATAGCATGATTAGCCCAAATGTCTAGCTAAATCTCATGTGAAAATCATGCAGAAATTGGGTAAAATTTGTAATAAAATTACGCGAGAATTTGGTTGACAGAGTGGCTCATCGTGTTACACTGGCCACATAAAGCAAGGAATTTGGACACATGACATATGTGGGATATCACAAGGTGCTGCCCATCCATCCTGGTGATGTTGTCGTCATCCCCAAGGGCACTAGGGTCAAGAGCATGCATCCTGGTCGTGCCAGTTATGTGACCACTCGTGCTCAACGTGTGAAGGTCAACCACATGATGCCTGGTTGCTCCTGGCACTACAGTATGATTGGTGAGCGTGAGGCCCGTGACTTTGGTCTCAACTTGGACACACTCCAGGAATTGCGACGCACAGATGGTCTCAAGTACATGGACTCCTACCACCATGTGAGCAATCCTGCTGTGGTGTGGGCCGGTACCGGTGGTTACTGGTGTGAAGTGGACATCAATCTGGTGCTGAGTTAACAACTTGGTTGACAACCAATATCGTCATGCTATACTAACATCATAAAGCAAGGACCCACACACATGACACTTCCCAAGCCTGTATATCCCTACATTGGTCGCTTGTATCAGGCTGCTGTGAATGCGGGAGTCAGTCCAGGCACCCTGAACCGTGAAAGTGCTGACAGCCTGATTCGCATTCTGCAACGAGGCAATTGGGCCAAGGATAATGAGGACATCATCAACATGTGGAACCGTGGTGGCGACACCTATGGTGATATGATCAAGGCAGTACGAGCTTATCACAACCAGGTCAATCAGGCAGCTCGTGCACAAAAGGCTGCGGAACGTGCACAAGCCAAAGCAGATGCTCAGGCTGCCAAACTGGCTGCCAAAGCTGTGTGAAAAACAGTTGACAGGCTGCATGATCAAGTTATAGTGACCACATAGAGCAAGGAGATTGCATTATGACCGTGAACCGTGAACGTAAGAAGGTTTGGCGTGAAGTAACCAGCTTGGACATGGAGTATATGAGTCTGGATAGTGTGATTGCTGAACTTCAGTCATATCGCAATCAGTATGGCGCCCACACTCGTATAGAGAAGAGGCAATATGATTATAGTGATGGTGAGTACTATGCTGTCATGTGTGAGCGTGACGAGACCGATTATGAAATGACCAAGCGTATTGGAAAGGAAGAGCGATGGGAAGCTGAAAAGACTGCTCGTGATCTAGCAGAACTGGCACGTTTGAAGAAGCAGTATGGAGGCTAACAAAATGCGATATCTGGTATTTGGTGGTAGTGAATACTACCCTGGCGGTGGCATGCAGGACCTTGTGGGCTCCTTTGATGATCTGGCTCCGGCGGTGGCTCGCATGCGTGAATTGCGTGAGCCAGACAAGTGGTCATATACATCATGTGATTGGGTGCATGTGTATGATGTGCAAGCAGGCACCACCCATTATCTGAGTGACTTTGATTCACATGAATCCTGAACTGCTCCAGCTCAAGCTAGCCTACCATGAAGCCATGGTGACCAAGCTACAAGACACGCATCCTGAACTGGCCCTGATCTGGTTACAGGGTGTGGAACTTTTGATCAAACAGATGGAATCCTTGGGCGGATCCGCCTCAAAATCATGATTTATGCACATGGATTCGCTTGTGATGCCGATAGCTCACAATTGTGGTGGGTGAACGGACAACGTCTCACCAATCAGATCACCTCTTGGATGCAGCAGCGAGATATCAAGTGGCCCTGGGCGAATCTGCACACATGGAGTTTGTGCTCACATGGAGCTAGAACAACCAACTATGACCACTGATGCCGATGGCACACAGTCATTGTGGGTGAATGAGCGCCTGCATCGAACAGATGGGCCGGCGGTGATACATGCAGATGGTGTTCAGGTATGGTTTTTGGACGGCCGATGGCATAGAACAGATGGGCCTGCGGCGATACATGCAAATGGCACACAGGAGTGGTATGTGAACGGCCAACGGCATCGCACAGATGGACCTGCGTTGATAGATGCCCATGGCACACAGAGATGGTATCTAAACAACCAATTGCATCGAACAGATGGGCCTGCTGTGATTTATGCAGATGGTGAACAGGGGTGGTATGTGAACGGACTAGATCTCACCAAGGAAATCACCTCCTGGATGCAGCAGCGAGATATCAAATGGCCCTGGGACGCCGCCGCACACATGGAGTTTGTGCTCACATGGAGCTAGAACAACCAACTATGACCACTGATGCCTATGGCACACGGTCATGGCGTGTGAACGGACTATTGCATCGCACAGATGGGCCTGCGGCGATAGATGCCGATGGACCCTTTTAATGGTTGACAAGCTGGTTAACCATGCTATAATGGCGCTACAACGACGGAGATGCTGTTCATGATGGACCGTTTTGAAGCTGTACGCACTCGCACCCAGGAGGTTTTGGCCAAGGCTGAACTCATGTATGGTGTGCAGATTGATCCCAAGATCCTGTTCAATCTGAAAGGTCGTGTGGCCGGGTGGGCTGGCTGCAAGTTTTGCCGCATCACCCGTAAGGCACAAGACTTCACCTTGCGTTTCAACAGCGAGCTCATTCAGGGCAAGCATTTCGATGACATGATGAACCTCACAATTCCTCATGAAGTAGCCCACTTGGTGTGCTATGCTCGTCCTGACCTGGGTGCCAATCATAACCCAGGCTGGAAGCGGGTGTGTGTGAGCCTGGGTGGAAGTGGTGACAGAACTCACAGCTATGATACAACCCCTGCACGTGGCGATGGGTTCACTTACCGCGCAACGTGTGGCACTGAGATCACGGTGAGTGCTGTGATCCATGGTAAGATCCAAATGGGTCAAGGTCGTGTGCTCCGTAAGACCAAGGGACGTATCCATAAGGATTGTGCATGGGTCCCTTATGGACAGCCCATACTCACTGCGCCTGTGGCACCCACACCCACAGTGCAACCTGTGATGCCTGCACAGAAAGTGGTGCACACTCGCAAGCAGGGTGAGCTCACGTGGGCTGGGAAGGTGCGGCGCTTGATCCGGGCGCACAAGCCGCAGGGCATCAGTCAAGAAACTGTGATCTGCTTGGCTATTATGGAACTGGGTATGACCCGGGAACGTGCCAAAAGCTGTGTGAAGGCGCATTGGGACAAATTTTAACAGGAGATAAGCAACATGGAAAACAACATGAATATCAAGCAGCCCAAAATGGTGGAAGTTAAGTATGGCGATCATAGTGACTATTGGCATCCTGATCCTGCAGTTCGAGCAATGCTGATAGACGCCATGCGAGCTGTGGCAGCACAAAATGACATGAATGTCACCAAGATTGTGGATCCTGTTAATGAAATGGATCGCCTTGCAGATTTGGATGCTCAAGTTCAAGGTGATCATCATGCACAAGCCTTGTCCTGGATCCTCAATGCTCGTCCATGAACATTGTAACATAGCAACATGCAAGGCTGAGTAGTATGATGGAATGTGTGATCATGGGTGACAGCATTGCACAAGGTGTGGCTCGTTTTCGCCCCACTTGTGCGCAAATCACTCAACAGGGGGTAAACTCACTCACCTTCAATAACAGTCTGATTCAGTCTGTTAATGCTCGTTATGTGTTGATCAGTCTGGGCAGCAATGACGTGGGCACACCAGATCTGCCACGCCATCTGGCAGCAATCAGGAGTCGCATTCAGAGCAGGGAAGTCACCTGGCTGTTGAGCGTGAACAACCCACAAGCTGCTGCACAAGTGCAGCAAATTGCAAGAGCACATGGTGATCGTGTGGTTCATGTAAGGGCGGTGGTGGGACCAGATGGTGTGCACCCCTCCACATCTGGATATCATCGGTTGAATCAAATGTGGCGTCCACTATAATCAAACTGTCACTCATTCACAGGAAGATCAAGCCCAATGACCATGGATAACACAGCGCCCATTTGTATAAACTTGGGTTGTGGCAAACCTTGTGTGGTTGATGGCAAACGGTTTAGGCCCGTGTGTGCTAGTTGTCACAAACATGGAGGGGCTAGACCAGGCATCATGAGGAGGAGAAACTTCCGCTGTGAAAATTTAGATGGCAGACTGGGGTTCACATGTCCTGTTAACTGGGATCTTGCACAAGATTGGTGGAGAGTCACACATCTGGATCACATTGATGGCAACCACTTTAATAACACTATTGACAATATACAGGAACTATGTAGTATATGCCATAGTGTTAAAGGACAAATGCAAGGTGACCATCGTGGTCACAGGTATGCAAGTTCACAACCAGGAGATGTATCATGAGTGCAAGTCAGTCTGCCATGCATACCAATCAGTTGGCCCTTATTGTGAGGCCTCATGCACAAACTGTGAATGCCACATATAAGAATTTGGCCAGTAACTATGTGACCTTGGATAATCGCATCCAACATTACATGCAGGATGCTCAATATAACAGAATGATCATGCTAGCCCAAGTGCACTGGAAGATAAGGCACCCAAGTATTACTAGTTGGAATCAGATTAGGCTGGGGCAGGCCGTGTCTGTGCCTCTCAGCAAAATTCAAATTGACTCCACACTACAACGTGAAGCGATTGTGCACTGGCTGTGCAACATTTTGCAGGATTGGAAGGCAGTACGTGTGATGCCCATTAATGTGTATCAGGACTCCAAGCAGTCCAGACCAGACTTTTATACTTGTTGGGATGGCCAACACACTGCTCTCTCACTGTGGGTGATTGCCACACAAATTCTCAAGCTGGATCCAGACACCTGCATGGTGCCTGTGTTTATTCATTCCAGCACTAGCAAGGAAGAAATGCGAGAGAATTTCACAGAGCTAAATGGTCCCGCCAAAACGCCAGTTAGTAAAGCTGAACTGTTCAGGCAGCAGGTTTTAGGTGTACGAGTAGATAATAATAAGCGTCCAGATTGGCTGGAGAGTGAGCGCCAGCAAGTTATCCTGGAAAAGTATGACATGTTTGTGGTAGATTCCAGTAGTAATCTGGCTCAGCAACCTGGTGCTATTACTAACATGAGTGAATTGTTGGTTACAGGGAATAACAAGCAATACAGCATGGACAACCTGGAGTCGTTTTGCATGCTCATGAATGCAGCCGGATTAAATCGTGCTGTAGAAAGTGCAGAGATGTGGCAATGGATGGATTATTTTAGGGAATGTGCACGCAATAAGATCAAAGTGGATGGCAATTATATTGACACTTTGGCTCTTGTGATTAAGTCCTGTTTTCAAACCTTCAATAGCAGGGTGATTCATGAAAAAGGCAAGCATGCATACATGGAGTGGTTTAGGTATGCACGTATTGGTGCGAACGGATCAGGCACAGGTGCGCAATGGTCTTCTTCGAACCGTAAAGACTATCACCTTTACTATCTGACACAGGTGCTTAAAAAGTGGAGTCACCTAAATGTGCCTAATGTCCCCATGCCCAACTGGCAGATTGATCCACAGTATCTGGAACTAACCTATCTGCAGGCACCTTGAGCTTATGCAAGCATCAATCACGCCACAATGATCAAATTTTAATATAAGCAAGGAGTTATCTGTTATGGGCTATGATGATGATAATGATGACGAATATCCAGAATATCATGACAACTTGCATGATGAGCCCCTTACGGAGGCTGATATTTGGGTACTACAGTATCTGAGTCAAATGTTTGCAAATGATCAAATATTTGATTTCACAAGCTACTTTAATAATGTTGAGTTAGACCATCAATTTATCTTGCAGAGTTTGGAACACCAAGATGCCCTAGTGCAAGGCGATGCACATCCTTGGGCACTGGATCAGATCATGCAATCCTATCATAAACATAGCAGTTAAAGGAGCAATAGCATGGAACGTGAAACGCCATATACTCTGGATCAGCAACGAGTGGCAGATTGGATTTTAACTCGCAGCCACAACCAATTGGGCGCAGGGGATGACCCTATTGGCTTTTTGTTGGCAAGTTATGAGCAGATTCATGCTGAGCTCACACTAGCCCAGTCACTGGTCAAACTGTGTGAAAAATTTGTCCGCGATCAGCACATCAATTGTGAAGAAACTGTGTATCAATCAGATCGTGTGATTGAAAATGCATATGAATTTATACATCATGTATGTGACATTGTGGGCTACCACGAATAAACGCACATACAGGGTGGATAACGGACATGCAGTATTATTGTTTTAACAAGAAGTCTGAACATACTGATGCTAAGAGCAATACTGTGGTTGTAATGTCTGAGGAAGAGATCATTGCAGAGTTCTATGATCGTTGGTATGATGCAATGGTGTCTAAGTTTGGCCAAGAAGCCGTAGATGCTGGCTACTGTAAAGATGACTGTATTGACGATTGGTGTATCATAAACGGGGCATGGGAGAGTACCAATGAGTAATATTAAAATCGAATGTGCGCCTGGCACTAAATGTTCTCGTTGTTGGAAGGTTCTTGAAGAAGTGGGCTTCTGTTCTGACCACAAAGATCTTTGTTTTCGTTGTGTAAGTGTAGTAGAACCAAGTCTTTCGATTTATGAATTAGCCACCATGCGGTTCGATTGGTTATACAAATCTTATCTTGTGGACGGTTACACAAAAGAGCAAGCAA
>Ga0209085_1000083_pt1 | contig 66381 bp, 68 predicted proteins | sample C_131016_EF_Meta_FD_187310 | JGI IMG/M metagenome (GOLD analysis project Ga0209085, IMG submission 187310) | Freshwater microbial communities from Lake Croche, Canada to study carbon cycling - C_131016_EF_MetaG (SPAdes) (version 2) | ecosystem: Environmental > Aquatic > Freshwater > Lake... | reverse complement strand
TTATCTATTTTTAATTATATAAAAATAGATATTAAATGTTCAATTCATTAATAACATTATTATAATTTAATCTATTATTATACCCACATTTACCGTTTTCGTTATTATTTAAATCATTAAAATTTTCAGTTTTATGTTTTTCTTCATTAGTTAATTTGTAAATTTGTTCTTTAATAATTATATCATTCGTATTTAAGAATACTTCAAACGCAACTAATTGATTATACTTTACAATAGAACCGGGTTTTATTAAATTTATAAATGTTAAACATTCTTTTTTGCTATAAATATAAAATTTATAATCTTTTTCTTTTACTATTCCAAATCCTAACAGTTGTTGAATTCCAATTAAAATTTTTGGATAGTTTTTTTGAGCTATAGATATTCTATGTTTTTTTAAATTTTTATTTATATAAATACATCCTTCAGCATCAAATAAACCTTGTATGTATTCAATATTTAACGCAGATAAGTAGGTATCATCTATTACATTATTTTTATTATATTGAGAGCATAATGTATGAAATATTTCTTTTTCCTCCTTTTTATTTGGTTTATTTACTATTTTTATAAAATTATTCAAGCAATCAAGTTGTTTTCTTTTGATAATTAAATGATTTTTTATATATTTAATAATTATTTCATATTCATTGCTACGAATTATTAAATTATATTGATTTCTTTTATTATGCTTATGATAATAATTGTCGTTCATTAGATTATCAACGTTACTATTTCTTTTAGTAGAAGATGTAATAGTTCCTCCAAAATGATAACGAACAATTTGAAGTATATTTGTTCGAGATTGTGCTATACTTATACCTGATTGGTAACCATCTTTTATTTTTCTGATAAATATACAACCGTCTCCATCAATAAATCCAGCAATATAAGATGGATTTGGAGTTTCAAATTTATATTTATTTAATTTTACAATATTATCTTGTTCTATAGAGTTCATTAGTTATTTTTACTTATTATCATAAACAAGTTTAATAAATCAATTTTTTTTTATTTTATATAATAATGGATAAACAAACATATATAAAAGAAAAAGAAAAACGTCGAGAAAAAAAACGCACAGAAAAAAGGGTAGTTAACGGAGAAGAAGTTATTTTTATTTTTGAAAAGGTCTTAGAAGGTTGGAAAACAATTCGTATATATAACACAATTATTCAATCTACACCGGATTCTGGTATAACAAAAAAAAAAGTAGAAAGTATTTCAACAGGAAATTGTAAAATTTACAAAAGCGAACTAACAGATGAAAGATATTTATATTATTTATCTTTGAGAGAAAAAGTCTCTTTACTATCAAAAACATAGCACCACTTATTAACTATTAAAGCAAAAAATAACGGAAATACAACCCTATAACTAATATATAAAATGATTGTCGACAATAACCAATATAAAAATAGACACTAAGTAATATAATGGGATTATCTAAAAATAATGCGTGTGATTGGACTATTTATAAATTTATCAAAAGATTATGTGGATGTTGTAGACACAAGGACCAATCGACAACCGTAGAGTATGCGTCTCCGTTATTATTATTAGATGAAGATTGTAAATCGTCTAACTCTGTGTTTGTTATTTGAATACTTAATTTTACATCAATAAAAAAATAAATATAATTTATTTTTTTATTTACAATTTTACAAGACTTACAAACTAACTTAACAATTTAACAAGTATTAAATAATCTATTCATATTAATAATTTCGGGTTTGTCTGTGTCGGATGTGAACAACTTCATAATTTGACTATCATCGCGAAATCTAACTGTATAATCTTGTTGGTATTTGTTTCTTCCAACACGACCCATTGCTTGTATAATTTTTTCTTGAGTAAGTTCTAAATCTTTGCTTAAATATCCGTGACAAAATTGATAATTTGTGCCATAAATATAATCGCTTGATGCGATGATTAGATATAATTTTTGTTCATCCGCAAGTTTTTTCATTATTTCAGTATAATTAATGTTTTCGTGGTTTGTGAAAACGCCGATACCCATTAATAACAATACTTTCCAACTATCGTTGACTCCTTGTAATAACATTATTTTATTTATTAAGTCTTCACTAATATTACTTGAAAACGCATTTTGTGGATTTAATTCTCCTGCCCATTTTTGTATATGATTTAATTTATTTGGAACAAAACATTCGTTTAATGTTGCTGTTTTAATCATAGACCGAAGGGTTTCTAATTGAGACGATATTTTTAAAGATTCGGTTTGTGTTTTTGAAGATGATGGTTCACGATTACATTTATGGTCGTTTTTGGCGGTTGTTTTTCCCCCTTTATCTGTATCTTTATTGGTAACATCCTTATTGCTAATATCTTCTAAATCTTTTTCTAATTTGAGTATTTTATCATTTATTGAGTTGTTAAATTCTATTTTTTTTAAAATATCATTCATAATTTGAATAGGTATATTTGCTTGTTGAACGCAAAAGTTCGATATTTTTTCAACATTATTTGATAAGAATATGGTTGGACCGTCTGTTAATGTGTATGCGTCTTTTGTTGTGAGATATATGGCACAATTATCAGGTGTTTCTGTTACTTCGGTATTAATTGGTTTAGTAGGTATATTTGGTTCGCTGGCAAGTCTCAATAAAGGAACCCCTTCAAAATTACCACAAGTTGTTCCTGGACCCAAACTATTAATTTTCGTTATTTTATTTCCTTTTGAATTTATTGTATTATTTGGTAAGATACGTTTTTCTCTTGAGTTTTTAAGAGTTAAGTAAATAGAACCCCATAATCCAGGAATAATATTTTTTAGTAAATTTAAATAATATAATTTAATATTTTTCATATCGATATCATCAAGAGACCCGAACGAACGTTCTATTTTAAATCTTAATTGTGTATAATTATTGTTTTGGACGAGCATTATAAATCGAACGACTTCTTTTAAATCAAAATATCTTAATAATGTTAAATAGTTCTCACAATGATTAACAATTTTCAAAATCTCGTCATAGTCTTGACTTAGATAGTGTGGGAGAACAACATAACCATTATTATTTATGATTGGAATTGATTTTTTACAATCGTTACTAACAATACTAATTATATCCGCGTTTGGAAATTTAGATTTAAAATCGTTTGTTGTATCGGTTAATTCGTGTAATTTCGGCAATGTTGCTGAAGATAAAACCATATTTTCTATTAGGTTTTCACTCCAATTTTTTTTAATAATTGCGTGAAACTCGTGTTCAGCATAATCGAGTGTTATGGTTGGTTCATCCCAATAGACTATTAAATTTTCGGATTTATTAAAGGATAACATATAATACATTGCTGGCAAATAAGATTTAATATCACATATCATGATTTCGACTTTATCTCCAATACTATTGTCAACCTTCCATATTCCTCCAGTTCTTTTATTCTTACTAAATTCTTTTGCTGAGAAATAATGGAGACGAATATCGTCGGCACTATCACACCCAAACGCAAAAGCAACCCTTTTATTAACTGAAATCGCAGATCTTGCTAATGCTAACCCAACGTGTCTAGCAGCACAAACAAATATTATTTTATTTTGTTCTGATAGACCTATTGGAGTAATCGTTTTTCCGGTTCCTGTAGGTGCTATATATAAAATTAGTTTAGGGGTTGATTTTTTACAAGAAGTAATTATTTCTTTTTGATGTTCGTATAACATCATGTCTCCATACTTAATTAAATTGGGGTTTTTCTCGATACATTCAACTGAATTTTCAATTATTTTTTGAATAGATATAACATCCTCTAAATTATGTATTATTTTGTTTGCGATTTCTAAAATATGTCTATTTATTAAAGGAACCGTGTTTTTTAATAGTTTGTAAAGAGTGAAATAATAATATTCCATTTTCTTGCTGTTTTTGGATTGATATTTAAGTATCTTTTCAATCTGTTCTAATAGAACATATTCATAAATATTACTTTTATCAATGGTAGTTTCAGTATTTTTTGTAATTCGAATAAGGTCCGCTTTCTTTAAAACCGGATTCGAATTTACATTCAACTTTAAATAACTTGCCTTATATTTTGAAATAAATTCGGTTATTTTTTCCCGAAAATATTTGTTAAATATAAAATCTTCCATTTTCTCACCATATTCAATTTTTAAAAAGGTAAATATCGAATCCGTTTTATTGTATCTGACATTCACATCGTTATTGCCTTTAATTATTAATTTAAGGACTTCAATTTCATCTTGAGACACAGGCATTTCGATTGTTTCCCATTCGGATTTGGTAAGTTTTTGTTGATTTAGATCCATCTTTTTAAGTTGTCTGTTATATTATGTTAATTTAGTTGTTTAAATTGTTTTCATTTATTTCTAAATCAATTTTTTTTAATTGTATAACTCTCTCACGTTATCCGAATGTGTTACCGAATTAGTTATAAAAATTGAAATGTATTTTAATTAAGTTTTAATAGTAAATAAAACAAAACATACACAAACACAGACACAAACAAAATGAAAACTACAATTATATCTATTGAAGGAAACATCGGTTCTGGTAAATCTACATTATTCGAAAAATTAAAAGTTTATTTTGCGAATAATAAAAACATTATATTTGTAAGAGAACCTGTTGACATCTGGGAAAGTATTCAAGATGAAAACGGAACAACTATTTTAGAAAAATTTTATCAAGACCAAATAAAGTATTCGTTTTCGTTTCAGATAATGGCGTATATTTCACGTATAAATTTATTAAAAGAAACCATCAAACAACATCCAGGCGTAACTATTATAACTGAACGTAGTTTATATACCGATAAAATGGTTTTTGCGAAAATGCTTTATGATACTCATAAAATAGAGTATATAAATTACCAAATTTATTTAAATTTGTTCGATACATTTAAAAACGATTTTAATGTCGACAATATAATATATATAAAAACATACCCAGATATTTGTTATAATCGAATTTTAAAAAGAGCCAGAAATGGAGAAAATAATATTTCGTTAGATTATTTACAATTGTGTGATACTTACCATAATAATATGGTAGACATATTAGAATGCGATAAAATAGTATTAAACGGAAATGTAGATATTTATGAAAACGTCTCACAACTAAACGATTGGATATGTCAAATCCATCAAATTATTAAACAATAAATTATTTACGAATTATATAAATTAAAGTAGTAGTAGTAAAGTAGTAGTAGAGTAGTTAGCATTTTTTTATCAATTTAATAATTCAATATGGGTTATGTTAATGGATAATTCCACCAAAATAATAAATATCCTGAACCAGCAGAACCACTAGTGCCGTGTACACGAGACGCGCCAGCACCACCTCCATACTGACTAGTATCAATAGATGAAGAACCTGAACTAGTTGTTGCTCCACTTCCACCTTGTATCCATGTATTTGTCGGATAATTACTTGGGAACCCATCGTAAGATGGACCCGGGGTGGGCACATAACTATTACCCCCCCCTCCACCACCAAAATAATTAATCGTTTGGTCTGGAATACTATTAAACGAAACATACGCACCCGACGGATCAGAATAATTACCTCCTCCATTACCACCTACATAATTGACAGAAGAACCACTAGCAAGAATACAACCGGTGCCTGATTGTCCGGGTCCTCCAGATACAACGGTTACTGAGCCATTTATAGTATATGCCCCTGCTAAACCAGCAGCACCAACAAGATTACCTGATGTATCATACCCTCCTCCTCCACCTCCTCCACTACTTATATAATTAATTGTGCAAGAAATTCCTGACATAATATTAATTTGAACTGATCCTCCAGTTCCACCGTCTCCGTTTATACCTTGGACACCTCCATTAGCCATAAAATTATACGACATATCACCAGAGAATTGGGTTGCTCTAAAAAAGGTATTACCACCAGTCCCCTTTAATCCATTTGCTACACCAAAATAATACAAAAAATTATACGACATATCCGCACTACCAATTATTATAGAACCACCACCACCACCACCATTCTTAGAACCACCTCCACCGCCAACACACGCAAAATTTATTGTGAATTTACCTGTTGTGTTTCCAGATGGAGTCGGGAATTTAAATCTTCCTGTATAATTTGCGTTTCCTGAATTTATAAATTTAACACCATTAATATATTTATACATAATTAATCCAGATGATACGGTTGATGTGATATTCGCAAAAGAAATATCATTATAATATGGTTGAAATAAATCGCCTATATCAACATAACTAGTCGATAACGGGTCGTAAAAATTTGTTACAGAAATTACCTCATAACTTATACCAGTTGCGCCATTAGTTGACGATTTTAAAAATACGTTGGATATATCGGTATAAACAGCACCTGATTGTTTATAAAACATATTTGTGTTTGTAACATTAGTGATTGAAGTTCTAGGGTTAAATATATATGATATGTCTAGATATGATTTATTACCACCAAATGTATTTGAGTATCCAACATTAAAACCAGTTAATCCAGACATTATTATTAGATAAAGAGAAAAAAGTTTAAGATTTATATTTTAATAAATCAAGTTGTTTTGAACTCGTTGGAAATTCAGACGAACCATAAATATCTTGAAGTAATAACCATTCGAATAACCCTCCTGTATAAATGTATATATTGTAAAACCCGAGTAAATATAATTGTTTATATTTTTGTATTGTTGTGTCATCGTTACAATTTTTTCCGTAAATAATAATTTTGGTATCCTTATTATATTTTTTAATGTGTTCGTTAATAATGGTTTCTTCCTTATCGTATGGTATTGTATTTGGTATTAAACAATATTGTTCCTCAATTTTTAAAGTATTAATTAACAAATATTGTCCTGGTTTTGTTGACAATAATTGCTGAATATCTTCAAAATTCGTTTTATTTATTGATTGAGTATTACCCATTGATATTTTATTAATTTTATATTTATATTTATATTTATATAAAATTAACTAATTAAATTGGACGACAATTTCGACCTTTTCCTTTTTAATACTTTTAGTAGCTGAAATTGACAATTCCTCTCTTTTTTTACGGGTTTTTGAATTGTCTACAATATCTTTTCTTCTAGATGTGCTATTACGGCAATTCATATCTGTTTCAATATCATCGTAGTTTTGTTCTATATATTCGATAACTTTGTTTTCGATTGCCCATTTGAAAAAATTTAATTGTCCGATAGTAGTTTCAATACTGGTATTATTTTTATATGGAATACTTATTCTATCCCATCTACAAAAAGGGTCAAATCGTCGTTTTGAATAAGCCTTCAATTTTAATTTGTAGTCAACATAAACCTTAAATCTTTTAGAAATATCGTTATTAATTGAATAAATAGTGTAATATTTTTTTGCGTAATTTGTTGAGAACCAATCGACAATCCTTAAAGATATTTTATTTTCTCCAGTAATAATATTTAACATTTTATTTAAGGCATCTTCGTTTTTGTAAAAATCAATTAAATTATTTAATAATAAATTGTTTTGTGTTATATAATTTACAGGTTTTAGCATAATATGGTTGTATTAATAATTCGTGTTTGTTTAAATACTTATTTATTTAATGAATATTATTTCTCTTTTTCAATAAAGGTTGACACTGGTTTTAAAAATGCGTCTCTATTTACAACATCATCCACGTAATTATTATTACACATATATGGATTTAGATTTGACTGACATATGGATTGACGTTCTGACAATTTTTGTTCTGTAAATTCTTTTTTATTTGTAAATCTACCATTATTTAAAACATCCCAAGTGTTTTCATCGTGGTTTAATGATGCTGAATATGCTGACTTCTCGACATTATTAATATATTCATTATTTTCTAAAATCGATGCGTCAGAGTTACATTGTCTGAGAGACTTATCATACGGTTCACCTTTAGTCCATTTCCATTCATAATAATCCATTATTATAATAATTTATAATAATTCTGATTGAATAACTTATTTATTCTGTTTCTATTCTAGTAATTTTCAGTTGTTTTGTAAATACGAATTTATTTTGGTTTGTTCGTCTTCGTTTTAAATTACATTCTAAACAAGATATAACAATATTGTCAACACTATGTCCGTATTCATTATCGATTCTATCCAATGTCCATTGTTTAGGTTCTCTAACAAGTTTATATAATAGCATCATTTTACAAAAACAATAGTAGCATGTCAGATTACATTCGATTAATTTGTGAACAATTAATTTTAAACTAATTAATTTAGTTTCATCGATTTGTTTTTTATCAATATCCTGGTGTTTATAACCGTATATTTTTCTTTCTATTTGTTTAACAACATTAGTGTTATTTAAATTAATCGTTGGTAAATCATCGTAAATATTTTGTAAAATAGTCAGTTGGGTTTCGTAAATAAAATATTCATCTGGAAAATTTATTTTTTTTATATCGGTGCGTTCTTTATTGTGTTCTAACTTATAAGTTGCCTTTTTTATTTGATAACGCGAACTAGTTCCGATTATGTTTATTTTTTTATCTGTATCATCTACATATGTATTATCTACTATAATCGCGGTATCTTCTGGGACTTCCATATTTTAATGATAATATTATAAATCAATATAAATATTAAAATATAACTATATGTTTTAAAACGGGTTAAACTTAACTCTTTATATAATATAATATAATGGAAAACACAATTAATGAAGAGTGTCACGAATTAAAAAATATCAAATATAAAACTATGTTGTTAAATAGAACACCAAAAAAGGAAACAAAACTAACAACTAATGATATTTCTTTTTTGGAGAAATTTTTAGAAACCGAACAACAACTTAATGTCAACGGTCCGTGGTGTAAATTGGATAATACAATTAAAATGAAAAAATTGGCATGTTATGTGAAAACATATAAAGAAACTAATAATTTAAATGACGAAGAAGAAAGTCATTTAATTACTTTTTTTAAGGATTGTTTGGAGAGAAAAAAACTACAAAAAGTAAAGGATGTTATTTATGATAAAAATACCGGAATTATTAAAGAGATACCGGCACTTATATATAATAAGCAACATAAGCATTTTACTTTAAAATGCATGGATAAAAGGATATCAACTTTAAAAAGTTTGCCTCCAAAAAAAACAACTGGGACGATAAAGGATAAACACAATATTGTTATCGGGGATGTTTTACAGAATATATAAAAGTAAATTAAAAACAAAGTGTTAATTAATATAACATGTATCTTAACGATTTGGAAACCCTTGAAAATATTTTTGATAGTATAGTAGCTTTAGAAGATGACCCATTAATAATGGATGACGATATGTTGACAGATTTTATTGAAACAACTCTTGAACAAATTTATGAGTATGTCAATGAAAACCCAACATTAATTTCTGACCCCGAATTTCATTCTATATGTGTTAATGAAATTCGGGGATTATGTTTAACACAATTTGAAGAACAAATTTTATTAAATGCGTTATATGAAGAAGAATTATATAATTATATCGACGAAGCATTCGAAATATTTTATTCTTCTATTTTTCCAAGGCGTTCTTTTGATAGTAGTATAATAATAACTACACCGAATATTACGGTTGTTTCGGATAAAATACAACACCTTTTAAATCAACCACAACACGTCCAAAGGTCACCAGAATGGTATACGTTTAGACACAACTTAATTACAGCAAGTAACGCACATAAAATTTTTGATAGTATATGTAGTCAAAATCAATTAATTTATGAGAAATGTCAACCAATACCAATTATAGCAAATATACCCGATAAAGAAGTAAATGTAAATTCAACCCTTCATTGGGGACAAAAATATGAACCATTATCAGTGATGGTTTACGAAGATAAATATAATACAGAAATAAAGGAGTTTGGTTGTATAAAACACGCCAATTATGATTTTCTGGGAGCATCGCCTGATGGTATTAATGTTAAGATTGATTCACCGAGATACGGACGTATGCTTGAAGTTAAAAATATTGTTAATCGTGTAATTGATGGAGTTCCTAAAAAAGAGTATTGGATACAAATGCAACTTCAGTTAGAAATTTGTAATTTAGATGAGTGTGATTTTTTAGAAACAAAATTTGTTGAGTATGAAAATGAAACCGATTTTATGAATGATGGAAATGATTTTTTAAAATCCAAAATAGGAGAAACAAAAGGAATTATAATGTATTTTTCTAAAAATAATGGGGTTCCTGTATATATCTATAAACCATTACATATGGATAAATCCGAGTTTGACATATGGGAAGCAGAACAAATGTCTATTTATTCAGATATGGAATGGATTAAAAATATTCATTGGAAATTAGAAAAATATAGTTGTGTTTTAGTGTTGAGGAATAATATGTGGTTTAAAAGTAATATTTCAGAAATCCAAAAATTATGGAATACTATAATCAATGAAAGAATCAGCGGATACGAACATAGAGCACCAACAAGAAAACAAAAAAAAGAAGAAATAGATACCAATTGTTTATTATCTATAAATAAAGATACGGGTAAGGTTGAAATAATCCAATATAAAATAATAACGGAAACGCTTGAAGATTCCCAATCTAATTATTCTGCGTTATAATAATTTACACGAATACCTCCTGAAGAATTTACAGGAGGCAAAACCCTCGAAATATTTGAGTGTAATTGTTGTTCTTTATATATTGAACCGCAAAAATCGGAAGGCATACACGAACCTGTATCTGGATTGTTTGGATATTTTAAATTATTATTAATTTGTGTATATGACCCAACTTTAAAAATAGGATAATGCCACCACATTTTACTTTCATTCATATTAGATAGTTCAATCTTATTTTTAATTGGAAAACTATCTTCTAAAAGAACCTCGTTAACAGACGCAGGATAATTTCCGCGACTCCCTAAATTAAAATTATCGTAGTTTTCAACATTTTTATTGTAGACAATAATTAAAATACTTATTGATATTATTAATAATAAGACAACAATATATTTCATATATATATAATGTGTTAAAAATAAACAATTACACTGTTTCAAATAAAATATAATATATAAAAATAATATAAAATAATAACCATATATACTGATAACAAGAATATGTCAGATATGCGTGTAACTAAAAGAAATGGCGAGTTAGAAGATATTGCGTTTGATAAAATTTTAAATCGTGTAAAAAAACTTGGACAAGAGGCAAATATTCAAATAAATTATTCCGCATTAGTTATAAAAGTAATCGACCAATTATACGATAAAATTAATACAACTAAAATAGATGAATTAACTGCCGAACAATGTGCGTCTTTGTCGACACAACATCCAGACTATGGACTTTTAGCAGGACGTATAGTTGTATCAAATCATCAAAAAAATACGGAACCGTCCTTTTCTAAATCTATGGAAAAATTGTATAATTTTGTCAATTATAATGGAAAAAAATCACCAATCATTTCGGAAGAAGTATGGAATATTGTTTCTGAAAATAAAAATTTTTTTGATAATTTAATAATTCATGAAAGAGACTATTTAATCGATTTTTTTGGTTTTAAAACGTTGGAACGTTCTTATCTTTTAAAAGTTGATAATAAAATTATTGAAAGACCCCAATATATGTGGTTGAGAGTATCCATCGGAATACACGGAACTAATTTAAAAAATATAAAAGAAACGTATGATTTAATGTCTCAGAAATATTTCACACATGCTACACCAACACTATTTAATGCCGGAACTCCAAGACAACAATTAAGTTCTTGTTATTTACTTGCTATGGAGGATGATAGTATTGAAGGAATTTATAAAACTTTATCCGATTGTGCTCAAATTTCAAAATATTCGGGAGGAATTGGTCTTCATATTCACAACGTTCGTGCGAAAGATTCTCATATAAGTGGGACTAATGGTAAAACAGACGGAATCGTTCCAATGTTAAGAGTATATAATAGCACAGCAAGATATGTTAATCAATCAGGAAAACGTAATGGAAGTTTTGCGGTTTATATTGAACCTTGGCACGCAGATATTGAAGAATTTTTGGAATTAAAAAAGAATCATGGAGATGAAGAGTTAAAAGCGCGTGATTTATTCTATGCTTTATGGATACCTGACCTATTTATGGAACGGGTAAAAAATAACCAGAAATGGTGTTATTTTTGCCCGCATGAATGTGTCGGATTATCCGATGTTTATGGAGAAAAATTTAAAGAATTATATGAAAAATACGAAGCAGACGGAAAATCTAGAAAAACGATTAATGCTCGTGAATTATGGTTTAAAATATTAGACGCACAAATGGAAACCGGAACTCCGTATATATTATATAAAGATTCCGCAAATATGAAAAGCAACCAACAAAATATCGGAACTATTAAGTCGAGTAATTTATGCACCGAAATTATTCAGTATTCAGACCCTACAGAAACTGCTGTATGTAATCTTGCGAGTATTGCGTTGCCGGCATTTGTGAATGAATTAACCAAAACGTTTGATTACGAAAAATTACACGAAGTAACTAAAATAGTTACAAATAATTTAAATAAAATAATAGACATTAATTTTTATCCTACCGAAAAAACTAGAAGAAGTAATTTATTACATCGTCCTATAGGTATTGGCGTTCAAGGGTTAGCAGATACATTTATTATGATGGATATTGCGTTTTATAGTGAAGAAGCAAAACAAATTAATACCTTAATTTTCGAAACAATTTATCACGCTTCTTTAGAAAAAAGTAATGAAATTGCTATTGAACGATACAACATAATAAAAACAGTCAATTTCGAAGATTCACCAGATTTTGTATCATTCAAAACTAACCCTATAAATGATTTAAAACATATAACAATGGATAAATTATCAGATACATTGGTTTTAAATTGTGAAATATACAAATTAACAGATGACCATTGTGGAGCATATAGTTCATTCGAAGGGTCTCCTGCGTCTAAAGGTATACTCCAATTTGATATGTGGAATGTTAAACCATCGGGATATGATTGGGACAAATTAAAGGATTCTATTAAAAAATATGGATTACGCAACTCATTACTTGTGGCACCTATGCCGACAGCAAGCACATCCCAAATTTTAGGATATAATGAATGTTTTGAACCATTAACTAGTAATATTTATAGTAGAAGCACGTTAGCAGGAGAATTTATAGTTGCGAACCGGTTTTTAATGAAAGAACTCATTCATCTTGGATTATGGAATGAACAATTAAAAAATAATATTATTGCGAATAAAGGAAGTATTCAACATTTAGATATGATTCCTGAAAATATTAGAAATAAATATAAGATTGTTTGGGAAATACCAATGAAACATGTAATTGATATGTCAGCAGATAGAGGCGCGTTTGTGTGTCAAAGTCAAAGTCTTAATTTATGGGTTGAAGAACCAACCTATAACTCTCTAACATCAATGCATTTTTATTCGTGGAAAAAAGGGTTAAAAACAGGTATTTATTATTTAAGACGGAAAGCAAAACATCAAGCACAACAATTTTCAATAGAACCTGAAAAGAATACATCAAATAATAATATGGAAAATGATATTTGTGAAATGTGTTCAGCATAATAATTTATAAAGTATGGTTTGTATAGTTTTATTTTTATCGCATACATCTTCATTAAAATGTATCATATAATAGCATCTAAAACAAATTAATATATCAATATATGAGTCGTGTAATCCCATAGGTTCGACATTAAATAAATGTTTGTGTAGTTCTATTAGTTTCGGGTATTTAGCATATTGGATGCCTCCTTTATTAACTCTTTTTAAATTACATAATTTTATTGTATTTTTCATGGTACAATAAAATTTTTTGGGTTCTTTTAATTTATTAAACTCGTCATATAATACGTGTCTTAATAATTCGACACGTATCATATTAATATCAAATAAAATATTATGTCCTATAATTATATCAGAATTGTTATAATCTTTAATAAAATTAAGTAAATATGGAACTATATTTTTTCCGATGTTTCTAGATATTTCATTTGTGATTCCGTGAATTGAAACAACATTATCAGGAATAATAATGTTGTTTGGAATTTTTATTATTGTATTCTCTTGTTTTATAATTTCATTACTTTTAGATTCATAAATAATATAACTTAACTGGACTATGTAAGGCCATAAGTGTACATTATTATTTTCTACAACTGATACGCCATCAGGTAATCCTGATGTTTCGGTGTCAAATATCATAAATTTTGTCATGTTGTGTGTTATTTAAGTATAATTGTATATAGGCAAATAAAAATAATTCATTTCATTTTTTTATAAAAGATAAAACATTCTGAATAATTTAAGCATATTTTTTACAAATTCCAAAACTTTTTCTATGCCATTTGGTTATTCCGTGTTTATTAATTCCATCAATATGTTGTTTTGAACCATATCCCTTATTACTATTTATTCCGTAATTTTCGATTAATTCCGGATTTTCAGAACATAAATCCGAAATATATTTATCTCTTGATACTTTTGCCAAGATAGAAGCTGCCGCAATAGAACTATATTTATTATCTCCACCCTCAATACATACGTGTGGAATTACATCTATCATATTCCGTTTTTTATTAAAGGTAGATATTGGATTAAAGTAGTTCCCGTCAACTAATAGTTGAAATTTAAGTTCGTTTTTTTCTTCTTCTGTGAATGGTTGCGTAACATATTCTTTTAATTTTAATATTGAGTTTCTCATTGATGTTTGTGTTGCTTGTAAAATATTTATTTCGTCGATTACGGTTTCATCTTCAAAAGTTACATACCAACCTATCGCATTTTCTTTAATATACTTAGCAGCTTCTTCTATTTTTTTCGTAGATGTAAACCGCTTGCTATCTTTCATCAACGAATGGTTAAAACTGTTATCTTTAGGTAAAATAACCGCTGCTGTATAAACTCTACCGAATAAAGGTCCTCGACCTACTTCATCAACCCCAATCTCAAATAAATCTGGATTTTCATCATAATATTGTTTTAAAGGTTCACGTGTTATTTTTTTTTTACGTGAGTTCTCAGTAATTAATTCCATAATAGTTAATTGTTCTAAACTATTTATTTGGTTTTACATTATAATATAATTTTTTCACTGTATAAATTATATAAAATGCTTCGTAAACTATTAATACTTTTATTGATATTAGGAATATTTGTAGTTCCTTTTTTAGGAAATAATATCGAAGGTATGACATCAACTGAAACAACTAATAATCCACCACCACCCCCAAATAATCCTACAACACCCTCAACTGACCCTACAACACCCTCCACTAATCCAACAACACCCTCAACTGACCCTACAACACCACCATATAATCCTACACCACCATATAATCCTACACCACCATATAATCCTACACCACCACAAAATACAAATACAAACACTACTTACTCAAATTATCCATATCCACCACAACAACCATCAAATCAACAAAACAATTCTCAGTGTTTCAATTATTACAATTCTTTGCCTAAAGGTGTGCCGAAGAATCAAATACTTCCAGGACAAGAAGATTTATATATATTAAAATCACAAGTAGTCCCACCAGTTTGTCCTGCGTGTAACCCAGTAGTTATTTATAAAAATAAACCGTGCGAGGCGTGTCCTGCGTGTGCTCGTTGTCCTGAACCAAGTTTTGAATGTAAAAAAGTGCCAAATTATAACGCTGTAAATAACGAATTTTTACCTAAACCGATTTTAAATAGTTTTTCTAGTTTTGGAATGTAATATTATTCTCGGGTTTTAATACATTTATTATCCATTTGAAACGTTAATCCTTTGTCATCAATCGGGACAATTTTAATAATACATTTTGATTTTTTTCCATAAAGAGGTTCCGTACATCCCTTTTCCTTTTTTACGCTCTTTTTAATCGTTTTTTTTAATATGGATGGTTTGCTAGTAACGCATCTAGACCTAAAGTGTTCGTATCTTTCTCTAACATCTTCATAAGTTAAATTATTTTTTTTATTTAACATTTTATTAATTAATTCGTGTAAATTGTATATATAACGAGAGAAGGTTTCTCGATTTTTCATAGTTGCCATAGTTATAGGCAAGACCTTAAAATTAGTTTTTAAATTTTCTCTACAAAAAACACACGGAATCACATTTTTAAGATTAATTACAAAATCGCGATAATGCTTTTTATTATTTTCAGTAGGTTTATTTGGATAATTAAAACTCATAATGTGTAAATAATGCCACAAACTTGGTCCCCATACACTTGTCAACATTCCATCTCCACTATTATAATCATCATTAGTATATATTTTTTTCCTGGTTTTATTCATAATAAATAGTTAGATAATAACTTTGTCGGGTTTAAGGTGATTGTCTATAATCATATTGGAATAATTTAAGTTATTTTGTGTTTTTATTACTTTAGAAAAAGGTTTTTTCATTTCCATTATTTTCGTATAATAAATATAATCATTCACAAAGTTGTATTTTTTTATTTCAATAATCTTGCCATCTATATTTCTAAACAACATAATATAAGTATTAATATTTATATTTATATTATATTCGTTAATCATTTTGTTATTTATTCTCAATAAGAATATATAATATGTATGCGGAATTTACGAAAAAAGTAAAAGGGTATACAAGTAGAATTAATACTTCAACCATTTTTATGGTCGCAATAATTATAATATTTATTTCTGTTTCTATTTATTTTTACGTTTCAAAATTCAAACATAACTTTAAATATAATTTAGAAAACAATACCGATAATAACAACAATAACACATCTCAAGCAGAACTTATGTTATTTTCGGTTGATTGGTGTCCTCATTGTAAAAAAGCAAAACCAATTTGGGATGATTTAAAAAAAGAATACGAAAATAAAACAGTTAATGGGTACACAATTATATTTAAAGATATAGATTGCACAAATGAAAACCCAGAAATTGAAAAGATTATTAATAAATATAAAATTGAAGGTTATCCCACCATTAAATTATTGAAAAACGGACAAATTATCGAATATGACGCAAAACCATCAAAGGCCACTTTAGAAGAATTTTTAAATACGGTTCTCTAAAAATAATTTAGATATTTGTCTACCATTCTCCAATAATTCCTTTCTTGTGTCAACAGATTTTAAAACTATTGATAACTGGGAAATACTCAACAATTTACAATTACATATAATTTCATTTTGTATGGGTGGTTGTTCTAAATATGTATCGTAATTATAAATAAGTTTACATACAAAATTAATGATAAAATCCAACAACGTCGAGTTAATGTCAACATTATTTTGTCCATAATTATCGTATTGATTTTTAAAACCGAGTATTTCATTTATATTTGGGTTTGTTTCAATACATTTACTTAATGGATAATTACACGTAATCCCACCGTCAATATAACATTTATCTTCTAAAAAAACCGGCGAAATTATGATAGGAAACGCACAAGACATTTGTAAAGAAGTTAGTAAAGACAACGATGGATGACTTTTAAAAGATATGTCTACCAATTCAAAATTATTTATTTCAAATGTATAAAAATGTAAGTCTATGTTTGTAATTTGGTAAAATTCCTCTAGGGTAACATTAACGGATATATCTTTAGCGTCAAACAGAGGTTTAATACATTTTTCAATTAGTTTTATATCAAAAATACCTTTTTTAGTATACGAATCAAATATACTTTTTACATTAATCGGAAATACTTCGTTCCATGGACGCTTAATAATATAATCTGTAATATCGTCCCATTCAAGTCTTAAACATAATATGGTTCCAAGAAGGGCGCCTGCCGAAGTTCCATATATAGATTGTATATTATCAATATTTATAAAGTTCTTTTCAAATAAATATTGTATTGCTCCTAATGTCTGTATTATTGTCGGACCTCCACCAGAAATAACTAAATGTTTGATTGTATTTTCCACCATATATAAATAATTATTTACATTTATTTATATATATTTTTTTCTATTGTTTGTGTAAATGTCGGATATATTTACTCTTGAAAATACAGAAGATTTTTCGGATAAATTAAATATAGATGACCTTTATGAAAAAAAAAAGAATCATGACCTCGGTAAATTAACATTATTTAATAAAATATTAAATCGTGTCCACGTAAGAATAAAAACCACGTCGAGACAAAATATAAACGAACAGTTTTGTTGGTTTGTTGTTCCTGAAATTATTATTGGGGTTCCAAGATATGATAATGCTTCATGTATCGCATACTTATTAGACAAACTAAAAAAAAACGGGTTTAACGTTAATTATACGCATCCAAATACCCTTTTTATTTCTTGGAAACATTGGGTTCCTTCATATGTTCGTGACGAAATAAAAAATAAAACCGGAATTGTCGTTAATGAATATGGGGAAAAAATCGATGAATCCACCTCTAAATCAGAATATAACCACAATGATACTAATCAACAACTGTTTAATATTAAAGAAACTAATATAAATCAAAAACAACCAGTTCAACAAAAAAATTATACACCGATTACATCATATAAACCATCTGGAAAATTAGTATATAATGACGAACTATTAAATAATTATGAATATAAAATAAAATAACACATTTAATATATGACAAATAACACAAGACATAATAAAAAACCTAAAAACAATAAAACAAAAAAGGTTCGAATTCTTCCAAAATTAACAAATGACCAAAGACAAGAAATATGTAAAACATACTCTAACGTATTTAACACATTTGAAGATAAAATAAAACCTGTAGACATAACTATAAATAAGGAAATCAATAAATTGTTTAAGATTCCTTTCACTCCATCTAAAATAACGCCAAATAATGATTTTTACTCATATATAAATTATAGATGGATTAAAGATGCTAAACTTAATAAAAGTCAAGAATATATTACACAATTAGACTCTTTTAGATTAGTTCAGTATAAAGTATACCGCGAATTACTTGAAATAGTTAAAGAATATACACGAAATAACGATACAAAACTATCCAGAGAAATAGGAAATTTCTATAAATCTCAATTAAAAGGGTCGTCGTTAACTCAAGTAAAACAATACGCAAATGAAACATTAAATATGATTGATGAGTTGAGAAAGGATAACAACAATTTGTGGAAATTATTAGGTGTCATGAACAAAAACGAAATTATATCGTGGGGACTTCCGTTTAATTTTAATGTGTTCCCAGATAATAAAAACCCTAAGATTTATAGATGTTATATTGACCCCGGAAAACTTACCTTGATTGATATTAATTTATATTATGATGACGGAACAGACCTAGCATATAAAGCAAATTACAAAAGACAATTTTTTAAATACTTGAATAATTTATTTAAATTTGTATTTGGAAAAAACCACGGGTTTAATGTTAAAGATATTTATGATGTAGAAGTTGAACTCAACCAATTATTCGAATGTGTTGGAAGAATAAATGACCCAAATTATTATAATATTGTAACTACCAAAATAGCAATGGATGAGTATGGATTTGATTGGGCACAATTAAGTAAATATATCGGATTTGAAAAAACTCCTGATTTTTTTATATCTGGAGATTTAAATTACTTAGATTGTTGTACACAACTATTAAAAAAAAATTGGGATACTGAAAAATGGAGAACATACTGGATTTATATTTATATTAGAGAATTAGTCAGACAAAACCAGGATGGGTATCGCGTATATTTTGAATTCAACGGAAAATTCGTAAATGGACAAACTGCCGCGGTTTATGACGACCTTGGACCAGTTTTTGGATTAGGGTATGCGTTTAATACTTTTTTAACAAATGAATATATTACTCGATATGAAAATAAACAGTATGTAGATTATTTAAAAACGATGGCGGCCGATTTAAAAACAGTTTTTACAAGAATTGTTAAAAGAAATAAATGGTTACAACCAAAAACAAAAGAGTATGCTTTATTAAAATTTAAGCATTTTAAATTAATTATCGGGTCTCCAAAATTATTAAGAGAAGACCCTTTATTAAATTATACCGATAACGATGGGTGGGGAAATTATTTGAAAATATCAAACTGGAGAAACGAACAAAGAGTTAAATTAGATGGAAAACCTATTATTGATATACCACTTATAGATTGGTCTCTCACGCCACCTAAATTTATTGGGTCTCAGGCATACGTTGTTAATGCGTCATATACTCCATCTGAGAACGCAATTTATATTCCTCTTGGATATATCCAAAAACCCTTTTTAGATTTAGATGAAAGAGGTATTGAATACAATTTAGCACACTTAGGGTTTACGTTGGCACACGAAATGTCGCATTCATTAGATGATTTCGGAAGTAAATACGACCACGAGGGAAAATTACATGATTGGTGGACTGATAAGGATAAACAGCATTTTCAAAAAATACAAGATGATGTTGTTACACAATACGAGACGTTTGCGAAATATGATGGCATTAAATTTGATGCGTTACCAAGTGTCGGCGAAGATTTAGCAGATATATCTGGATTAGCTATTTGTAGAGAATATTTAAGAGACTGGCAAGATAAAAATTCAGATATTATTCCTATACGTGCGTTATCATATCAAGCATTTTTCGTTTATTTCGCGTATCAACAAAGACAAAAAATTAATAAAAAGGCTTTAGAGGCTCAACTAAAAACAAATCCACATCCTTTAGATAAATATAGAACTAATGTTCCATTATCTAGAATGGAAATATTTAGGACTATTTATAATATAAAAAAAGGAGATAAAATGTATTGGCATTCAACAAATACTATTTGGTAATTTTTAAATTTTATATATTTAGAAATAATATTTTATAACTATATATTATATACAATGGCTACTAGAAAAGTTTATCGTCGTAAAGGAAATCGCTCTGCCGCAAGAGGTCGTTCTGCCGCAAGAGGTCGTTCTGCCGCAAGAGGTCGTTCTGCCGCAAGAGGACGCTCTGCTTCAAGAGGACGCTCTGCTGCTAGAGGACGCTCTGCTTCAAGAGGACGTTCTGCTGCTAGAGGACGTTCTGCTGCCGCAAATTTAGCTGCCGCAATGTCTCGCTCAATGGCTTAAATTTAATTATCAAAGTTTAGGAATTTTTTTTTATAATTAATATATATATACAAATGGCATCCAGACGTAATTTAGGAAAACGCAATAAAACCGCAAAAAGAATGGCAGCGCGAAATGCGTCAAAAGCTGCTTCACGTGCCGCATCTGCTGCTCGTAGTGCCTCTAAAGCCGCATCACGCGCCGCATCTGCTTCTCGTTCCGCATCTGCTTCTCGTTCCGCATCTGCTGCTAGGTCAGCATCTGCTGCTGCTTCACGCGCCGCCTCCGCCGCACGAATGGCATCTGCTGCCGCAAGTCGTTCTGCTGCTGTAGGAGGACGTTCTTAAATAATACTGCCGCGAATTATAATATATTTTTGTAAATATATTATATTTTTATATTACTGTTTTCGTGTATTTTTATTTCCACGTTTTTTATAAGTTTTTCGACCTTGTTTCTTTTTATTTCCACGTTTTTTAATTGTTGATTTTTTTGATTTTTTTGTATATTTATTTTTTTTGGGTTTTCCGCCTGATTGTTTACTATATTCTGAATTTCCATAGGATAACTTAAAAGGTTTATCTATCCATATAACTTGTCCATTCTCATTTTTAGGAAATTCAGTAAAGACTAAATTACCAGTTTCACCATTGGGTGGATTACCATCACTTGTATAATTAACAGTATAATACGACATAATAGTGTCAATCTTGTCGTCATGTTTCTTGCGTCGCATTCTAAATGTAGAATAATACTCTGTATCCGGTTCGTTTACATAAACTAGTTGAACTAATGGATTACTTCCATATACTCTGTTGTCAGTAATCTCCCGATAATGTTTGTCGCTTGATGCTAAAAACATATTATATAAATATTCATAAGACTGTTCCGTGTTTTTATTCTTTTGTTGAATTGTATAGTATTTTTGAAATATAACATCGTAATATTCATATGCTTCAATGTTTTTAAATCCATATTTATCTTTTATGTCTACATTCGATTCACTTAGTGACTCATTAAATACTTGGTCCACCAATATAGGAACCCCGAATTTGTTGTTATCAGGAGGGGTTTTATAATATGCGACGCGTCCATTTACAACCGTAAAGTATGGTGTTTGATCGTCAAAAACTGTAGGGTTCTTTGCTAAAAAATGTGAATAATACAACACGTTTGGATCATTAACCCTAACTAGTTTTACATTAGAATTATTTGTGTATGTTGGTGTATCGTATTCATCCTTAACCATTGTTTTACCGTCATCATTCAATTTAATAATATAGTATTTATTTTTTAAAACATCGAAATATTCATAGGTGTAGTTTTTGGTATCCCCATCGATAGCAGATGGATGTTCTCCGGCAAGTTGTTCGTTGAATTCAACATCTATATCTGATTCCTCATCAGGATCATTTATCTCAATTAATTTAACATTCGGATTATATCCAAATGTTCGAGTTGGTGTAATAAACTTCTTATTGTTCTTAACGACGTAATAAATATCATTTTCCGTATCATGATATTCAAACGTATATGTTTTATTTTCTTCTGTTTGTTCGGTATTTTGATTCGTCGGTTCTTGTGTTTGTTCGGTATCTTGATTTGTCGATTCTTCTGTTTGTTCGGTATCTTGATTTTCTGTATTTAGTTGTGCGAGTTGATCACTATATTCTGAATTTCCATCAGGTAATTGTAATGTAAACGGTCTATCTATCCATATAACTTGTCCGTACTTATTTGTAGGATAGGAATCAAAATCTAAAACATAATTAATCTTGTCATAATCAACGGTATAATACGGAGTAAAATTGCGGTTCATGTCTCTAAATGTAGAATAATACTCTGTATCTGGTTCGTTTACATAAACTAGTTGAACATATGGATTACTTCCATATACTCTGTTGTCAGTAAATTTCATAAAATACTCTTCTTTTGGTGCGACAAGCGTATTATATACAATATCAAGTGCCTGTTCCGCGATTTTATCCTTTTCCTTTAGTTGAATTGTATAGTATTTGTTCCTTATAACATCGTAATATTCATATGCTAGAATGTTTTTAACTCCATATTTATCTTGTATCTTTACAGTCGATTTACTTAGTGACTCATTAAATACTTGGTCTACTAATATAGAAACTCCTAATTCCAGGTGAAAAGGTATGCTATCATATTCCACCTTTCCGTTTACAACAGTAAAGTATGGTGTTCGCACAATGTATGCATATGTATTTGCTAAAAAATATGAATAATACAACACGTTTTGTTCATTAACCTTAACTAGTTTTACATTAGAATTATATAAGTATCTTTGTGTATTGTATTCTTCCTTGACCATTGTTTTACCATCATTATTCAATTTAATAATATAGTATTTATTTTTTAAAACATCGAAATATTCATAGGTGTAGTTTTTGGTATCCCCTTCGATAGCAGATGGATGTTCTCCGGCAATTTGTTCGTTGAATTCAACATGTGTTTCCTCATTAGGGTCATTTATCTCAATTAATTTAACATTCGGATTATCTCCAAATGTTCGAGTTGGTGTAATAAACCTCTTATTGTTCTTAACGACGTAATAAATATTTTTTTTCGTATCATGATATTCAAATGTATATGTTTTATTTTCTTCTGTTTGTTCGGTATCTTGATTTGTCGATTCTTCTGTAGACGTGTTATTTTCATTTTCTTTATTTACTTCTACATTTATATCTATTACTGGTTGAGTTGCTGGTTGAGTTGCTGGTTGATTTTCTGGTTGATTTTCTGATTCTTCTGTAGATTTGTTATTTTCATTTTCTTTATTTACTTCTACATTTGTATCTATTACTGGTTGAGTTGCTGGTTGAATTTCTGGTTGAGTTGCTGGTTCTTCTGTAGATTTGTTATTTTCATTTTCTTTATTTACTTCTACATTTGTATCTATTACTGGTTGAGTTGATGGTTGAGTTGCTGGTTCTTCTGTAGATTTGTTATTTTCATTTTCTTTATTTACTTCTACATTTGTATCTATTACTGGTTGAGTTGATGGTTGAGTTGCTGGTTGAATTTCTGGTTGAATCGCATCTATAGAGGGGGTATCTTTATTAAGAGAAGGTTCGTCTTTTTTATCAACTGGTGCCCGATTAAATAAATTTCTAAAACTGAAAGGTTTTTTACCGTTATTATTAGGGTTTACTGCTAAGTTTGCGATTGCTCCATTATTTAAATTTAGTTGTTTAATTTCGGCATTTATTTCTTTGTCTTTCACATTTAATTCTTTATTTATTTCTTCGTTTAATTTAAATTGCTTATTTAATTCATCTTGTTCGAATTGTTCTTTTAATCTGAGGGCTTCAGCTTTGTTGTTTAACTCATTCCTTTGATTTACTAATACTTGTGCGTTTAATTGATTTATTTTTTGTTGTTTTTCTAAATCAACTAAATTTATAGGAGTATTTATTTCTTTAAATTCAAGGGGTTTACTTGATGATTGAGTTAAATAATTAGTTGTGGGGGGTTTAATTAAATTAGGTTGTTGATTTATGTAATTGATTGCCGGAGGACGGTTAACCGGTTGTTGATTTATGTAATTGATTGCCGGAGGACGGATAACCGGTTGTTGATTTATATAATTGATTGCCGGAGGACGATTAATAGGCGATTGATTTATGTAATTGATTGCCGGAGGACGATTAACCGGTTGTTGATTTATGTAATTGATTGCCGGAGGACGGTTAACCGGTTGTTGATTTATGTAATTGATTTCAGGAGGACGGTTATTATCCATATTTATTAACTGTATTCGTTGGGTTTCCAACGCTTCTTTTTGCTTACTAACTGTTTTAAACCCGATGTCGTCAACAATTGCTTCGTATAATTTAACGCCTTTAACATAATCTTTTTCACACGTTGTGTATAAATCAATAATTAAGGTTCTAGTTTTTTTTACGGTTTCAGCCAATATTGTCTCTGTTAATGTTGGATTTATTCTAACTTTTTTTTCTTTAGTGTGAGGGTCAATTACAAATGTAAATAAAATGTTTATTATTTCTAATAATTTTCCCTGTTTTATATTTGCGTGTCTAACCATTGTTTTGATGTTTTCAGCATAATTTTTAAACAATTCGTTGTTTTTTTTCCCGGTATATTTGTTATTTAAACTATCGTTTTGACACGCAGGAATTTTAGAATAATCTTTTAATTTAATGTCACTAAAATCTTGTATGTCTTCAGGCATTTTTTCATTTCCGGTAAATACATTATAAAATAATTCAAGGTCACGTTTAAATTCCCGACTGGTTGACTCAGACATACCGACAAATTTTCCGGTTGAGTAATCGTATTTATCGTCGTTATACAATTCTCTTAATTGTGGAATACCCGGTTCATCCCTTAACGATTTTAAAGTATTATCATTGTTTAGGTTCATATTACATACTTTGGGAGCAACCTGAATTTCACCCTTTAATATTTTGTCTGAATTCATCCCAGATTGAAGCGAATTAAGACGATTACTACAAATGTTTATATTAGAAACAGTTTTTATGGTTCCGGCAGGTATTTTATCTTTATTATATAAATTTGCGACAAACTTATTACCATATTGGTCTGAATAACTATAAATCGGATTTATAGTCATTACAATTGCCGCAAAAATGTGTGCTATTATGACATAAAATTTAGCAATACCAATACACATTCTTTTTTTTTTAAGAGTTTTTTTCGCATCGTTTTTAACATCTAATTCGTCAAGTTGGTCCTTCGATAAAAACACCACGCCATCTTTAGACATATTGTTAATTTCGATACCATTTTTTGTTCTTTGCTCGAGATATCCAACTTCTTGTTTTGTTAAATACCTTTCTAAAATTGAAGATGTTAGAATAATTAGTTTATCACAATATGCTTTTTCGGAAAGTTTAGTTAAGTTTTTAAAATCCATAGTTAAAATATAATGAGTTGCTATGTAATCAATAATAGTATCAAAGGTATTATCCTGAACTGAAGAGGACGATATCGAATTACCCATTTTATATATAATATATATAATAAAATTGATTTAAAATATATAATTAAAATGAAAGATAAATAATAATATGACATCAACCGATAAAAGTAAAAAAAGAAGACATAATAATATAAATAAGGTTAAATTATGGAATATATTTGATAACGAAGTGAATACTGATAAAAAACCTTTATCATTAGAATGTATTTATAGAAAATCCGGAAATAGAGAAATTTGTGAAAGATGTGAATATAAACTAGCATTATCTGATGAAGGGTTTTTGGTGTGTACTAATTACAATTGCGGAATTATATATAAGGATATGGTTGACCAATCTGCGGAATGGAGATATTACGGTGCGGACGATAATCAGCATAACGACCCAACAAGGTGTGGAATGCCGATAAATCCTTTGCTCGAAGAATCATCCTATGGATGTACTGTTTTATCTAATGGACCGATGTCATATGAAATGCGAAAAATAAGAAGATATACCAAATGGCAATCAATGCCGTATAAAGAAAAATCTCAATATGATGATTTCCAAGTTATCACGACAATGGCACAAAATGCCGGGGTTCCTAAAATGATTATTGATGATGCGATACGATACCATAAAAAAATATCTGAATATGAAACCACCTTTAGGGGTGATAATAGGGACGGTATTTTAGCAGCGTCAATCTATATATCTTGTAAAATAAATAAATATCCAAGAACAGCAAAAGAAATTGCCGATATATTTAAATTGGATGTAACGTGTGCTACAAAAGGATGTAAAAATGCTGTATCTATTATTAATAATATTGAAAAAGATGTGGTAAACAAAGATAAGACATTATTCTGTAAAATAAAACCCGAAGATTTTATTGAGAGGTTTTGTAGTAAATTAAATATTAATACTGAATTGACAAAAGTATGTAAATTTATATCTACAAAAATAGAACAATTAGATTTAATGCCTGAAAATACTCCTCATTCGATAGCTGCCGGAATAATTTATTTTATATCCCAAAATTGTAATTTAAGTATTAGTAAAAAAGATGTGAAAAACATTAGCGAAATAAGCGAGGTTACAATAAATAAGTGTTTTAAAAAACTAGAAACAATTAAAGATAAATTAATACCTGCCGTAATTATACAAAAATACGCAAGTTAAAAAATGAGAATTTTAAAATCCAATTAATTTATAAATGTTAGAAAGTAGTATAATCCCAAAACGTGTATTTATTGTTCCATATAGAAACAGAAAACAACAAAAGTTTTTTTTCTGTAAATATATGTCTTATTTATTAGAAGATGTTTCTGACTATGAAATATATTTTTCGCATCAATCCGACAAAAGAAGTTTTAATCGAGGAGCAACCAAAAATATAGGATTTTTAGCTATAAAACGGAAATACCCGAATGATTATAAAAATATTTCATTTATATTTAATGATGTAGATACGATGCCGTTTAATAAAATATTTGATTATGATACTTCTGAAGGGGTAATAAAACACCATTATGGGTTTAAATTTACATTAGGAGGAATTGTCGTTATTAAGGGAAGCGATTTTGAAAAAATAAACGGGTTCCCTAATTATTGGGGATATGGTATGGAGGATAATTGTCTACAAAAAAGGGCAGGAGTTCATAATTTAAAAATTGATAGAAGACACTTTTATCCAATCGGAAGTCCTGAAATACTTCAATTATTTGATGGTATTTCGAGAATCGTTAGTAAAAAGGACCCTTGGAGGTTACAAAACGATAATGGAGTTGAAGGAATAAACACAATTAATAAACTAATGTATTCGATTGATACAAAATCTTCTAATGAATCCGACAACGAATTTACAGTAAATAACCCACAAATTTATATTATTAATATTAGTTATTTTTTAACGGGGGTGGCATATGAAAGTGAGGATTATTATAATTATGATTTAAGAGAACCACCACGTCAAATTATTCATCCAAGTAAAATAATTCAAACAGGGAAAACCGTCGTTACACCTGATGATTGGACTAATATTCCATATTATCCTACTCAAAAAGAAAGAATCGAATTAAATATTAAACAACAACCACCACAATATATGAATAATAAATATATTAAACCACATACTCTAAATAATTTTAAAATCGGACTTGGTGGGTTAAAATAACCAAAAATAAATATAACTTTAATGAATAATATGAAAATTTGGTATACTGGAATCGGAAAAAACAACAGCGGGGTTCACACAGAAACTGAATTTTTAAATACAATGGATTCTTTATTTACAAATAGAAAATGGGATGTTGACACCAAAATAATATTCGATTATCAACTTCAGTTTAAAGATTTTAATTTACCTCATGATTTTGCCTGGTTCACGTTATCGGATTGGGTTGAGTATTCTGGCGCTGAGTATATAATAAATATGTAACTCTTATAATGAATTAAATAAATAACCCCAACTTAAATTAAACTTGTTGTTTTTATTTATCTCACAAATAAATTCTTTAATTTCTTCATCAGAATGTAAATTAAATTTATTGGTTAAATACTTCTTCCAATAATTCCTTGCCGAATTTATAATATAAATCGGCAATAGTTTATATTTATATTTTTGTTCGTATTTTTCAATCATAAATTGAACAATATTTAATTTTCCAATTCTGGAGTCAACCACTTCAATAAATTTATAATTTGAATTTACTCGTGATTTATTAAGATAAATAAACCCTGCTATAAAACTCGTGTTATTGTGAATTAAATTTGTATATGTTTCAGTTCCAAAATCTGACGTACATATAAATTTTTGTAATTTTTTTATTGTATGTATTGGTATAACTAATACATACAATTGATTAATTCTATTTTTTATTTCTTTTTCATAAAGGTAACTCCATTGTGAATCGTTCAAATAACAATTCGTAAATTCGTATAATTCATCAGATTCATGAATTATCTGATGTTTAAGCAATTGACCCACTTTACCTATTTTATACTCCGAATTATTAAGTTCGTTCATTATTTAATTAATATATAGTTACATTTTTAAGTTATTTAAATAATTGGGTATTATTTATAATATGGATATTTCACAAATAAAACATACATATTACATTAATTTAGAAGAAAGACCAGACAGAAAAGACCAAGTAATTCAAGAATTTAAAAACATAGGAATAACTAATCCAGAACGGTTTGACGCAATTAAATGCTCTTTTGGCGCTGTTGGGTGTAGTTTAAGTCATTTAAAATGCTTGGAAATGGCAAAATCGCTAAATTTGGAACACGTTTTAATCGTTGAAGACGATATAACTTTTTTAAATCCTGAGTTATTTATTACACAATTTAATAAATTTTTAAATAATTGTAAAGAATGGGATGTTGTTTTATTATCCGGAAACAATATAGGAGAATATACGGTTATTGAAGATAGTTATGTAAAAATACGTAATTGTCAATGTTGCACCGGATATTTTGTAAAAAATACTTATTTCGATAAACTAATAGAAAACTTTCAAACCGGAATAAATGAATTCATAAAATATCCATCTGAAGGTAAAAACTTCGCAATAGATATGTATTGGAAACGTCTTCAAGTAACGGATAAATGGTTTTTAATTACACCTTTAACAGTCATTCAACGACCAGGATATAGTAATATTGAAAAACACCACACAGATTACACAAATCTAATGTTAGATCTTGAATTTAAACCATAATTACTTTATTTATATAATGATATAAATAAAATAGTCGGGATAATATAATATGGATATTTCGCAAATAAAACACGCGTATTACATTAATTTAGAAGAAAGACCAGATAGAAAAGACCAAGTAATTCAAGAATTAAAAAAAATAGGAATAAATAACCCCGAAAGATTTAACGCAATTAAATGTGCTTCAGGTGCTGTTGGGTGTAGTATGAGTCATTTAAAATGTTTATTAAATGCTAAAAAACAAAATTGGGAACACGTTTTAATTGTTGAAGACGATATCGCCTTTTTAAATCCGCAATTATTTATTACAAATTTTAATAAATTTTTAAATAATTGTAAAGAGTGGGATGTTGTTTTAATAACTGGAAATAATGTTCCGCCTTACCAAATAATAGATGATAATTATGTAAGAATAACTAATTGTCAATGTGCCACAGGATATTTTGTAAAAAATACGTATTTCGATAAACTAATTGAAAACTTTCAAACCGGAATAAATCAATTCATAAAGGATACCACAAAACATAAATTATACGCAATAGATATGTATTGGAAACGCCTTCAAGTAATAGATAAGTGGTTTTTAATTACGCCTTTAACAGTCGTCCAACGAGAAGGATATAGTGATATTGAAAAAAGACATACGAATTATATAAAACTAATGCTTGATTTAAATAAACCTTATTTGTTTCGAGAAAATAAACTATAACATAATTTTATTCCAAGTTGGAGGAAACAAATCAGTTGTATTGTGCCCCGCTAATCTTGGACCAAACCAAACAGATGGATAACAAACCAGACGACCTGGATTTGTATTAAAATACGCACCCCACCAACTAAAGGTGCTATTCGCGATTATATTATTCTCACATAAACTCATTATTAACATTTGTTGCCAATCACTTAAACTTTCAAATTCACGAACAAACACAATTTCCGGAAATTCTGCTCTTAGTTTATTTATTTCACATAATACATGGTCATGGTCCTCATTTTCACAGAAATAAAAGATTTTATTCATTTGTTTACCTTCAGTTTTTAAAAATGAAATACTTTTTGAATAATACTCGTAAGGAATAATCGGGTGATACTCCGGCAATTTCTTATAATCTCCAAGACGGAAGTGAATACTTGCCGAATTATCAAAATAAGTTTTTGAAATTCCTTCTTGAGAAAGAATCTCGTTTTTTATATGGTCCACCATAATAACTTTAAAAATAATATGTTCGTTATCTTTAAAATATTTATAACTTTGAAAATATCCATCTAAACAAATATTTAATGATTCTTGAGGAATATACAAATCTGTATAATTAAACCCTTTCTCTCTAATATTTAATTGTAATGGAGGTAAATTATTAGTTGTAAAAACCTTTAATCTTTTTAAAAATGTGTCCCAATAACCAGGACGGGTTTTTGTTTGATGAACGGACTCATACAAAAATAAAAAATTCATCTTATATTTAATAGCATATGATATCGTAGCAAAAATTTGAAATAGTTGATTACCTAGTCCCCCGTATACCTGACAAGTAATCATTTATAATTTATCATTGTATTTGTTTTTAAATTATTTTAAGAGCATAACTTTAAAAATCCGCATTAAACTCGAAAATATCCAAATCTTTGTCTTTTGATGCTAGAGCATAATCGCTGACTCGTTTTTCAAAAAAGTTCACTTTACTTTCTAAACTAATTAATTCCATAAATGAAAAAGGGTTTGAAACATTATATATTTTGTCATATCCTAATTGTAGACATAATCGGTCAGCAACATATTTAATATATTGGGTCATTAATTCGGCATTCATGCCGATTAACCGGCAAGGTAATGCTTCACAAATAAACTCAATTTCGATATCTACTGCTTCTTTTATTATTTCGTATAACCGATTCTTATTTATTTTCTTTTTTAGTTTTCCGTAAAGTAAAATAGCAAATTCGGTGTGTAATGCTTCATCTCGGGAAATTAATTCATTTGAAAAGGTTAAACCAGGCATTAATCCGCGTTTCTTTAACCAATAAATAGAACAAAAAGCACCCGAAAAAAATATACCTTCAATACACGCAAACGCAACTAATCTTGTAGAAAAATTACTTCGGTTATCATTAATCCATTTCTTGGACCAGTCCGCCTTTTTCTTTATACACGGGAAATTTTCAATCGCATTTAATAATTTTGTCTTTTCTTCGACATCTTTTATGTATGTCTCAATCAACAAACTATATGTTTCACTATGGATATTTTCCATTGCTATTTGGAACCCATAAAAAGCGCGGGCTTCTGAAATCTGGACATCACTCATAAAACGAGTTGCTAGATTTTCCAATACGATTCCATCGCTTGCTGCGAAAAACGCCAAAATCATAGAAATGTAATATTTCTCATCGGGTGATAACGTCATCCAATCTTTTAAATCTTTTGTTAAATCGATTTCTTCGGTGCGCCAAAAACAATCCACCTGCTTTTTATACATTTTCCAAATATCATCGTGTTGTATTGGAAACATTACAAAACGATTGTCGTCTGGGGTTAGTATAGGTTCAATAATATTTTTAGACATCCTAAATTATATATAATATAATATAGATTTTAAATATGTTTATTAAATAATAATAGTTTAATTTAATAATGGACGCCATAAATATACGTATGACTTTAACAGAAAGAGACGGTTACATTAATAAAATAGAACAACAAATTAAGGAAAAAGAACAATACTTACTAAATAAATATAAACAAATCGGAGTTTTAGCAAAAGAAAACGAATTTTTAGAAAGTGTCAAGGACGATTACACTAATTACTATAATTATATCGTTCAAGAAAAACAAGCACAAATTAACGCGATGGAAAAAATAAACGCACATATAAATAGTTTGGTTTTAAATACACAATTATCCGCAGATAAAATAAAGGATGCTAAAATAGAACAACAGAGAATATTGAACGAAATGAATAATATTAAACAAAATTTAGATTATTTAATTACAATTAAATAATTATCTCATTATAATTTATAATGAATACCCTAAAAAGATTTGTTGATAATTTTAGGTTTAGCAGTTCCAAAACACCGACACAAAGTGTATTTGAGGGAATATCTACAATAGAGAATCTTCTTAATGATATTGAAGGATCGTTAGCTAGCGATGACGCTAATTATCAGGAACAAAAATCACTTATTAGTCAAATAGAAAATATTACGAAAAAACTAATATCTGAAAGAAAAGGTTTAGTTGTAGAGAAAAACAAACTGACCGAGCAGATAGCTGAAGCTAAAAATGAGCGTGAAACAAAACTTGTTTCGGCAGTTGAAAAACAACAATATGATAAAATTATTAATGGATTAAAAGGAACTCTTAAGGAAATCGTAACAAGAATCAAAGTAATTGATTCCACGTTAAAAGGACAAGAACCTTCAAAAATCACTACCCTATTACAAAATTTACTAAGACTGAATAAGTCAATTGAACCCAATAATCAAAGTCAACTTCAAAGAAGTAAACAAGGTTTTGATGAAAACGTCGGTTTTCAAACCCAATTAAACACACCTCCACCACCCACCGTAGTAAACACATCAGATAACAAACAACCAGACTATATAAATTATTCATCAGAACCGACTAATGAAATTAACGAAGATGAGTTCAAAGAAACAAAAGAAGGACCAGACAACGAGAACGACACCGGATTCGGAGACGTTAGAATGGGAGGAGGTTATAGGTATCCAACGAGTTCCTCATCTAGAAAAAATAAATATAAAAAATCATCAAGAAACGCATCCATTACCAGAGGAGGTAAACGAAAACATACTCGAAAACATCATAAAAAAGGCGGAAATAAACGAAAACACGGTCGAAAAAGTCATAAAGCGCGAAAATAAATAATTTTATATTTTTAGCATACCATATAAACATGGAAGATAATTACAGTTATTTGGCCATTTGCCGTGAATAAGTCTATACTTTAAAGCAATCGGGGATTTACGTTTTAAAATGACTGCGTGTCTTTCAATAAAAACCCGTTTCCATGTTCTTTGGATTAATCTTATCCAAAACGTTTTTAAAATAGCAACATATTCGTTATTTTTTAAATATATACATTCGGCAATTTCAGGTTTAATATAATTTTTTTTAACAATTATATTTGCGTAATTTCGAATAATTGAGTGAGTTAAACTTTTAATTCTCGTATACCGACGATTATACAACCTCGCAATCTTATTTACATTTAAAATTAGGGTTATTCCATTAATATGAGGTTCATCGTTTGAATCGTCCGTGTCATAAGAGATACGTCTATAACCAAAAGTTTCAATTATTAAATAGTGAGTTTTGATGTCATAGTCCTCATGATTACTTAACCCGTGAATAGTTTCGTTATAAATTTCTGATAATACTAGTTGATATTTTCCGGATTTGTTTGTCATTTTAATCTTATTTAATTAAATTCCATAAATATAATTATCATTCAATTTTTTTAATAATTATATATATAATGAAAGTTTCGTCATCGGTAAATTTATTTCTAACAAACAAATATGTTCTATACTTTGTTTTATTCTTGGCATTTACTAATTTTGTGGGGTATGTAATGGTTGGGAATTTAAACGCAATGTTGCTTTTTATCATTTTTGGTTTAATTGTGTCTTACTTTAGCAAAAATATGGTTGTTGTATTCGGGTCCGCTATTTTATTAACCAACTTATTTGCTTTAAATATTAATAAAAAAGAAGGGTTCGACCAACCAACTGATAAACCAAACAAAAAAACTGGTGAATCACACTTAAAAGACAAGAAACACGACAATTCTGAACATGTGCTTAATTCATCAATCGCGTCTTCCGATGAAGAAGAGACACCCGAAAATAAACAGGCAGGGTTTGAAGTCGGGCGACCAAAAAAAGGAAGCAAGATTGACTATGCTTCAACTATTAAAGATGCCTATTCACAATTAAATGAATTAATCGGAAGCGATGGAATTAAAAACTTGACGAATGATACTCAAGTATTAATGAAACAACAACTTCAATTGGCCGAATCAATGAAATCAATGACACCTTTAATTGAAGGTATAACTCCGTTATTATCTCAAGCTCAAGGTATGTTAGGAAACATAGACCAGGGAACAATGAATAATTTAGCATCTATCGCAAAGGGGTTCTCAGCATCGGCAGTTAAAAAATAAATATATGCTTATAATATGAAGAAATGTCCCCCTGGTGTAATATGTATTGAAAATATAACATTGGTGTTTATTTTAATTATAATATTACTTATATGTTATTTTATTTATACGCAAACACGTGAAAACCAAAATATAGAAATTCATAACACAATCCAAGAAAGAAAACCCGTTCGCCATTCCGGAATAATAGGTATGTTTCCTAATTTCCCATATAATAATAACGATGTATTGTTAAATCCGTATACGCCGCCTTTAAGCGATGAAAGGTATTTTATTCCTCGCAGAATTCCGATTAATGTGTCGACAAATGTCGGAGCAGTCGACACGACATATAGACAAGTTGGTATTTTAACACCTAAAATAAACAAAGATAAGGATAGAATATTACCATTAATGGGTCGACCTTTATTTGTATCTAGAAGTAAATGGCAATATTATACAATGACAGATAAACACAATAGCATAAAATTACCCATTTTATACAAAAATAGAAGTTGCACAAATGAATACGGGTGTGACGAATTAATTGGAGGAGAACATGTTTATGTTGAAGGATACAACGAGGCATATTTAGTTACCAAATACGATAGCGATACTATTAAATATATCCCTTTTATATAATACTTTATTTTGTGACAACTATTTATATATTTGTGTTGACACAGAATATTTTGGGGAGATGGATAGTATTTATTTAATTATTGTAGACACAAAATAATAATTAAATCTATAGGATATTTTTATTAATTTCTGTTGACACAAAATAATAATTAAATCTATAGGATATTTTTAATAATTTGTGTTGACACAGAATATTTTGGAGAGATGGATAGTATTTTAAATAATTTGTGTTGACACAGAATATTTCGGAGAGATGGGTAGTATTTTATTTAATTTCTGTTGACACAAAATAATAATTAAATCTATTGGATATTTTAAATAATTGTTGTAGACACAGAAAGTAAAAAGGAATCTATGGAGTTTATTTATTAATTGTTGTTGACACAAAAAAAAAGAAATCTATAGGATATTTTATTTAATTTGTCTTGACACAAAACTAATAATTAAATCTATACAGTATTTTATTTAATTTGTGTTGACACAGAATATTTCGGAGAGATGGGTAGTATTTTATTTAATTGTTGTAGACACAAAAAAGAAAAAGGAATCTATACGGTATTTTTAATAATTATTGTAGACACAAAAAGAATAATTAAATCTATAGGATATTTTTAATAATTGTTGTAGACACAGAATATTTCGGAGAGATGGGTAGTATTTTATTTAATTTCTGTTGACACAAAAAAGAAAAAGGAATCTATACGGTATTTTAAATAATTTGTGTTGACACAGAATATTTTGGAGAGATGGATAGTATTTTATTTAATTATTGTAGACACAAAAAGAATAATTAAATCTATTGGATATTTTAAATAATTGTTGTAGACACAAAATAATAATTAAATCTATACGGTATTTTAAATAATTTGTGTTGACACAGAATATTTCGGAGAGATGGATAGTATTTTATTTAATTGTTGTAGACACAAAAAAGAAAAAGGAATCTATACGGTATTTTTAATAATTTCTGTTGACACAAAAAAGAAAAAGAAATCTATAGGATATTTTTAATAATTGTTGTAGACACAGAATATTTCGGAGAGATGGGTAGTATTTTATTTAATTTCTGTTGACACAAAAAATAAAAAGAAATCTATAGGATATTTTTAATAATTTGTGTTGACACAGAATATTTCGGAGAGATGGTCTATTAATTATTTATGCGTGTTGACACCCTTATATTTGTGTAAATCGGATACTTTACAAATAAATACCAATAGATATTGGTATTTATTGAACGAATAATGTTGGTTTACATTTAGTTAAATTTATTTATATATAGTTATAATATTAATGACAACAACTGAAAATCAAATTAATATTTCATCTGAAAATATATTCGGTAAGTGCGATTTAAAATGTGCGTATTCCTTTAAATACACACCAAGCAGTTGTTCTGCTACAAATAATAACACGATGATAATTTTATCGTATGATAAGTCAAGCACACCCCCCGTAACTTATAATAATAATAAATACGAAGTATCTCAAATCCAAATTTGTGCTCCGTCCTTCCATTTATTTAATGGAACAACAACCGAATCTGAAATTATGATATATCACACCCCTATATTAGGAGGTAAAGAGTTGATTGTCTGTGTTCCGATTATTCAAAGCACGAGTTCATCCGCATCAAGTATATTATTAACTGACATTATAACAGCAGTTTCGAGAGGTGCTCCTAAAAACGGTGATTCTGTAAATATAACTTTAACAGATTATACATTACAAAATATCGTTCCTAAAAAACCGTTTTATACATATTCAACCGATAGTAATGATTATATTGTGTTTGATAGAGAATTCTCGATTGGATTATCAACCGATATTTTAACTATTTTAAATTCGGTTATAAAACCGAATGAAAATATCGCAACAGGAGCCAATATTTTTTTTAATTCGATTGGTCCAAATTTATTTAATGGTTCAGATAATGATATTTATATATCTTGTAAACCAACCGGAAACTCAGAAGAAAACATAGACGTTACAAACACCAAACAACCGATTACAAACGATATTTATAAGAATTTTAATTTCCCGGGTTTTTTAATATTTGGACTTGTCTTTATAGTTACATTAATTCTTATAAACTATTTATTAAACTATATGGGAAAACTTAAAAAGTAGATGTTAACGGAGTTGCGTCGTGTAAGTTTTCTAACATTGGTTTATATGATGCGGCAAATAAAGTGGATTCGGTTCTTACGATTGGCGCCATTCGGTTAACAACTTCTTGTTCTAAAGTATATGGAAATTGATTAAATGCTGTAAATTGCGATGATTTTTTTTCTTCTGATGGTGCGTATTTTTTTAAGGCATCAATACCAGTATAAACATCTGAGCGTCTAATTAAATCAAACGCTACAAATAAAGAAATAATACCTAAAATAGGATTACAATAGATAAATAAGGAAATAGCAATTAAAATAACCCCGATTTTACCGATTGGGGTGCTGATTAGTTTGGATACTTCGTAAGGTAATTTATACCCCATAATTAAATAAATTATAAAAAGTATAGTTAACGATAATTCACCAAAGTTATCTTTTTGAAACAAATTCTTAAAATTATCCATATATCATAGTGTTATATTTTATTCTTTTCATAAAGAATAAAAATGAAATGTAAATAACATAAACAATTAAACCTAAACTAAGTAAATGTCTACTAAAACAATACATACCAGTTTAGGTTCAAAAGGTTATACACTATTAAAGTGTGAGTTAACTCCAGAGCAACAACATGCTATAAAAACGGAATTAACCGTAAAACCCCAAACTCACGGATTTAATAATGTCAACCAACCGACGTTTCCAGTATATAGAGAATCCATAAATAAAATATATGTTCCTCATTATTACGGTATTTCTCAATTTGGGGTTCCTCTAACCTATAAAATAAGTGAAGGTCGCGACATAGATTTAAAATTTAATGGTACATTAAGAGATTATCAAGAACCAGTCGTATGCAAATTCATAAATTATGTAAAACAACATAATGTTGGCGGAGGTTTATTGGAATTGCCTTGTGCGTGGGGAAAAACGTCCGCATCTTTATATATTCTGGGACAACTTAAAAAGAAAACATTAGTCATTGTCCACAAAGAGTTTTTAATGAATCAATGGATTGAACGAATCCACCAGTTTTTGCCAGACGCAACTATTGGTAAAATTCAGGGTCAAATAATTGATGTTGAAAATAAAGACATTGTTTTGTGTATGATTCAAAGTTTAGTATCTAAAGAATACCCATCACAATTATTTGAAAGTTTTGGGTTTACGATTATTGACGAGGTTCATCACATATCAAGTCAAACATTCTCGAATTCTCTTTTTAAGGTCGTAACTAAATATATGTTGGGGTTATCCGCAACAATGGAAAGAAAGGATGGAACCACCAAAATATTTAAAATGTTTTTAGGTGACGTGGTTCATAAAGTGGACGTGAAAAACGAACACGATGTCGAAGTTAGAAGTATTGTTTATAAAACAAACGACGATGATTTTAACGATACTATTTTAGATTATAAGGGTAATCCCCAGATAAGTTCTATGATTAGTAAATTGTGTCAATACAATTATAGGACAGAATTTATAATTAAAGTATTAATTGATTTTATAAAGGTTGAGTGTGCCGACACCGAAGTTATTGAAGCACATAAAACAAAAATGAATTTGGAAACACCTTCATGCGAACTGTGTAACAAAAACGACAATTATTTAATTAAAAATACATGTTGTGGAAAAGTTAAATATTGTTTGCCTTGTGTTGAGAAATTAATAAATTCGGTTGACGAAAAAAGACCCAAATGTTTGTATTGTAAAAAAGTATTAAAATATGCCCAAAATTATATTGATAATCCGTATGTTAAACCCAAAGAAACCCTACAAACAATTATATTATCCCACAATTTGAATATTTTGGAATATATGTATAAAAAGATAGTGTGTAAAAACATTGCTTCCGTCGGTTATTATGTTGGAGGTATGAAAGAAATCGACCTTAAAAATACAGAAACAAAACAAATTATTTTGGCGAGTTATGCTATGGCAAGTGAAGGTTTAGATATTCCGTCCTTAAATGCCGAGTTTTTAATTACTCCCAAAACAGATATCGTTCAAACAGTTGGAAGAATCTTAAGAAGTAAACATTTAATTACAAAACCAGTTATATATGATTTTGTAGATAATCACGGGGTGTTTCAAAGACAATGGTTAAAAAGAAAAGCATTTTATAAAAAACAAAATTATAAAATAGTTAAAACAACCAGTGTTGAATATACATCGGATTATAAAAAATGGAAATTAGAGATAACAAATAAGTGTTCTAAAAATTCAAATATTATGGATGACGAAGATGATACAGATAATGTATGTTTAAAAGGAACGTGTTTAATACCGGTAAAACGATAATTTATTTAAATAAAAAATTGAATGTAATAATATATTAAAATCATATAATTAATATACTATATAATGGAGTACATCTCAAAAACACGCGAAGAATTAATTACACTTTGTAAAAGCAATAAAATTAAAGGATATAGTGGTAAAACAAAAGCATATCTTATTAATTTGTTAAAATGTAATATTTTAGAATCATCTACAAATATTGATTTTTTAGAAGAACCCGCAATAATTAAAAATACCAATAATGTAGAAAGTGTGTTACCTCAAGTTGAATTAACTAAATTTAAATTAGTTGATTTATTTGCAGGAACTGGTGCTTTTACACACGCGTTTGAAAACACTGGTAAAGTAGAATGTGTATTTTCGAATGATATGGATGAATCATCAAAAAAAATATACGATATGAATTTTAATCATACCCTTACATTAAATAATTTAAATAATATTAAAGTAGAAGATATTCCTAAACACAATATTTTAACTGGTGGGTTTCCGTGTCAGCCATTCAGTATAGCAGGAAAACAAGAAGGTTTTGATGACGAAAGGTCAAATGTTTTTTGGAAAATATTATCAATAATCGACTATCACACTCCCGAGTGTGTTATTCTTGAAAATGTTAAAAATTTACTATCTCACGATAAAGGTAACACATTTGAAATAATTCATAAACAACTGCTCGACAGAAATTATCACATTCGGTTTAAAATTTTAGATACTTCCATAATTACAGGCATTCCTCAACATAGAGAGAGAATATATATAGTATGTATAAAATCCAAAGATGTGTTTGATAAATTTACGTTGGAGTTTCCAACTATAGAAAAGAAATCTATTTCATCATTATTGGAAAATAGTGTAAATGATAAATATTATTACACAGATAAATCTTCTACGTGGAATTTAATAAAAAATAGTGTTATAAAAAAAGATACTATATATCAATATAGACGAGTATATGTACGTGAAAATAAAAGCAATGAATGTCCTACATTAACCGCGAATATGGGAACTGGAGGTCATAATGTCCCATTAATTCTGGATGATAAAGGTATAAGAAAATTAACTCCTCGCGAATGTTTTAATTTCCAAGGTTTTCCAGAATCATACAAATTGCCAAATATATCTAATTGCAATTTATATAAATTGGTTGGAAATGCCGTATCAGTTCCTGTTGTTGAACTTATTGCTAACAGACTAATTAAATTACTTGCTTTATAAATATATTTTCAAATGGTCCTTCATATACTTTAATACAATAATCAGATACTTGTGGATAAAGTTTATCCCAACTTATATGAGGTCGTCTTCCTTCATCGCATTGTTCTTCGTGGGTTTGATTTTTATTCATTTTAATTTGTTTCATTTCAGGTGATTCATTATTTAAATTTACTCTCCATAAGATAAGTTCATCATTTAACCATTTACGCATATCTAAAAAATATAAAACACCAAATTTTTTTGTTGGTCCAAACTGTGATGGCCCGTTTGATGTGAATGCTTTTACCTCAATTTGGTAATCATCTTTGTATTTATCAGAACACAGATCACCTTTTTGTCCTATAGATTTAGACCATTTACAAGATGGGTCATTGTCATAATTAATTATAATATTTTTAACGATATTTTCCGTTATATCTTCAGGAGGATTTTGATGTCTTATTGGAAGTCCAGTCATTTTTTTAATATTTGTTAATGACTGGTAATCAGACTTGTATAACCTATATCGTTCACGTAAAATATCAGGTGTATAATTATCAATCATTATACATGATGTTTTGGTTGTCGTTTTTTTATTGAGTCGTTTCATTTAAATTAATATCTGCTTAATGCTTTATTTCATTTTAATTTGTTGTTTAGAGCAAGACAAATTACCACCATCCACGTGAAGCAAACCCTTTATTTGTAAAATGGTTATAGTTATCTACACAGTTTCCAGTATTTAAACTGATTGGAGGAGGATTTGCGAGTGATGAGTTATTTGAAGATAAAACTCCTCCAAGTGAATAATTGGGTGTTAAAGGCATATTATTTTGATATTGTGCGTATCCACCTCGTTGTTTTTTTGAACGTGTTTGTTTTTTTGCTGTTCTGTTTTTTTTACCTCGAGTATATTTAGCGCGAAGTTTATTTCTCATAGTTTTGATTTTTTTTTTGCTGTGTCTCATATATCTTTTAGTTATATTTTTAATTTTTCGTTTAATTCGTTTAGCGCCGCCTTTAGTTACACAAATACCGGGAACAACGCCTAAAGCAGCATCCACGTTTACTTTAGAACCTGCTAAACCAGGTAAACCTGGAATTTCGTTACTTCCGAAATTTCCCGCATATGTTGAACTATCTACATTTACATAATTTCCGTTTATGTTGCCGTTCGGTGTAATATTACCATAACCTAGGAAAGACATATATATTTAGTATTTATTATTTTTTTCGATTTCGTATATTTCTGTAGATGTGATTATTTTGGTTCCAACGGCACTCACTTTTACAGGTTCCCATTTCTTGAATTTATTATTATAAACGCAACTCATATTGTATGATTTGTCTAAAAACACAAACTTATCAACTTTTTCGTTTTCGAATTCGTCTTCGTCGTCGCTTTCTTCTAATAAATCTAAATTTTTATTTTCTTTAATGGTTCTAAATAAATTATTCATCATAATACTTATTTTATAATTTGGTATATATGCGACTCCATAATAATTGTCTGAGTTTCCATTATTAAAGGTATATAAATGATATATATCGTTTTGTATATCTGGTTTAATTTTAAAAACGATTTCGTTATTTATTTTAGGATTCGATTGTGGATGCGGATACTCTTTTTTGATATATTTAAGATTCGCAATTAATCGGGCGCGTCTAAATTGAATAAAATTCGTGGGATACGGCAAGAGTTGTATTTGTTTAATTAATTCGTAATAATTCGTATTTATTATAGGTAATCCGAATACAAGAAATGATTTGTTATATGATAGTTGAGTTATATCACAACTAAATATTTGTTTCAATATACTAAATTTATTAATCCATTTATTGTTTGCTATATTATTTCCTTTGTAATAAAAGATATCTTCAATATTAAAAAACCGATTATTATCGTAATTAAATATTGTTCCGTAAAATATCGTTCCATAACATAAGTCTTTATTATAACACGCATTTGTAATTTTTATATTTAATATTTGTTTTTGGTCGTTTAGTTCGATAATAAAACACGCCTCTTTATTCATATAGTAAGAAAACCACGCGAAATATTTTTTACCTACTGGTATAGATAAAGCATAATCAAACTCGTAAACTTTTTTATGAGTAATATTTTCATAAGAAAGTTTTATATTTGGAAAATCCTTTAGAATCGTCTGTTTGTCAGTTTCACCAAGCATATTCGACATATTAAATTATTAATTTTTATCTTTATGTCTTTATGTCTATTTATAAATATTTAATAGACCGAATAATTCGAGTTATAACTATTGCCGTTTTCAGATAAAATGTCGGGTTCTTTTAATTGTTTTTTTAAAAAGTGTTTGAGTTCGTTTTTCATTTCATCTTTAGGTAATAATTCAGAATGTAAACTACTAATATCGGTTCCATCCGAAAAACTTGTGGTTTTATTTGCGATTATATTATATATATTTTCGTATTTTTTGGTGGGACAATTTACTAAATCCTTAATTTTTGGAACTGTTAATGTTGTTTTAAAGAAATTGATTAAGTAATGAACTAAAAAAATCAATATAATTGATAAAATTGATGTTTGGAAGATCCATAATAACATATTATATTATGCGTTTAGTTTAAGAGAGATAAAAACACGCATAAAATATCTTTAATTTCCGTTAAATTCGACGAACTAATAAAATAAAAATCTCTCGGTTCAAAACCATCATATCTACCATTATTTCCGGGTTGGTTATAGGTTCCTTCAATAACTAAAGATACGTTTGATTTTTGATACATTTTATAAGTAAATGTAGTTAATTTTATTGCTATATGGTCTTGCGGAATTTGAAACACTGGTTCCTTTTCAATAACGGATTCATCAATTAATAATGTATGTTTATTATTTGAACCGCTAAAATTTACACCATAATTTTCAATTTTGTACACATCTTTATCTGTAATTTTCAATTTAAATATTTGGGTATTATCAACCATAAATATTCCTTCATTAGAATATATATTGATATGTGTTGTTTCACTATATAAATACTTATCTAAAGAGTCAATATTATTTAAATTATAATGTTGGATATATATTTTCATTAATAAACTATATATTATTCAGAATAAACCATTTAAACCTATTTATAATTTTATTAAGTATATTAACTTATGATTAAGGGACAATCTATTTCTGTTATTATTGTTAAAAAAGATGGTTCTCTCCAAAATTTAACTATTAAAGATTATAAGGAAGAAGATTTATTTAAAAAATGCGGTTTTAAAAAAGCGGACGGTTTTAAAAAACATACTGAGTGGAAAGTTAAACATGATGGAATCGACTATGGCATTATAATGTATGGTAAAGATAAGGGTAGGGCAAATAATGAAAATAAATACGAATTCCCTCCACCAATAGATACTACTTTATTTTTTGGGTCTTGTTGTCTGGTGGCTGTTAAAATGGACGTAACCCCAGTAAACCTTACATTACCACATTGGAAAATTATGTATGAAAAATTATTTGGAGGATTTGAAGATTTAACTCGGAATGATACAACAGATGATGAGGATGAAATGAAACATATCCCCAAAGAGAAACAAACTAAATCTGGATATTTGAAAGATGATTTCATCGTTGATGATACGAGTGACTCAGAAGAAAGCGAAGAAACCTTAAGTGAAACTGAATTATCTGATGGTCCGGTGGATGTTATAGACAACACGTCAGAACAATATATAATTGAAGATATTGGGTCAGAATTAAGCGAGGAATCGTATGATACGGAATAAGGTTTTAAATAAAAATTGATTTTAATTTAAATAGATATTGAATATATATTAAATAGTAAAGATAAAATGTGTTCTAAAATCGAAGACCCCGAATTATTTCGTTCCAATTTTAAAAATAAAATTAATGAATTGTTTGACAATACGGCATATTCATCAAATCTAGAAAAGGGGATTTTTAATTATGCGTTAAAAGAATCAAATAATAAAAAAGTAATAAAAAAATGGGATAACCCATATTTTATTCAAATTTATTTAAATCGGATGCGCACAGTTATGTTTAATTTAAAAAAAAATCCGCATTTAATAGACCAAGTGAAAAACTCGGAAATAAAATCATACGAAATTGCGTTTATGACGCATTACGAAATGTGTCCTGATAAATGGTCAAAAATGCTTCATATTAAATCCGAAAGAGATAAGGGTAAATTTAATATAAATATTGAAGCATCCACCGATACTTTTACTTGTAGAAAATGTAGGGGAAATAAAACGACGTATTATCAACTACAAATAAAGTCAAGCGATGAACCTATGACTACATTTATAAATTGTATTACTTGTGGAAATAGATGGAAAATTGCCTAAGTTAATAGTTTAACAAATAAAAAAATCCATATAATATATGAAGTTCGTATTTATCAAAAGAATTAATACAGATAAAAATTCTATTTTTTATTCACTAATAAAAAATAAAAATAATGAAATAATTTCTTTTGGGAGAAAACATTACAGAAATAGAGTTATAAAAAAAATAAAATTAGATGATAATTTTAATATTATTGAAGATAATAATATTTATTTTAAAAATAAAAACCCACGATGTTTTGAATATAATAATAAAATATATGTTTTAGACAATTATTTAGATGATATGTTTTTAATTGATTACGAAACCCAAAAATACACAAAAATTAATATTCCAGGTAAAAATATTTCTTTTATAAATCATAACAATATTTTATATTTTATACATTATATAAAACCATTTCAGTTATATTCATTTGATATCGAAACCGGAAACATTACAAAAATAGAGGTTGATGATGATAAACAAAGTTATAACTATGAATATAGAGGAGGAACTCCTGGATATAAATTAAATGATACTACATATTATGGTTTGGGTCACAGAACCTATAACCAAGGTAAAATTGTAAAACACGACATATTTAAATGGGTTGTTTACTTTGAAAATAATAAATTACCGATAATAAAGCATTTTGATATTGAACAACCGTATAATTCACGAAATATATGTGACCCAACGTGTATAATTGAAATTAATAATAAAAAATATGTAATTACGGCTGAAACAGATAATATTTGGTTTTGTGAACAAGATTATATAACAAATGTATATGAAATTATTGAATAATAACGAGTGTTTATTAGTTATGACAGTGTAAAAAATATAAATTTTTGATTTATATTTTTTAACTATTGCTTACTTTATTTATTACTTTATTGATTACTTATTTAATTACTTAACTAACTATCTATCTAAAACGAAATATTTTCTAAATCCTTAACATTCCAATATTCACTACCTCCTCCTGGAATTGGTCTACGAATAATGAATGGTATTTTTTTTTGTAGTAATTCCAACTCCGCAATAATATATCCATCGATAACATTATCCGGAATTTTTATAAGCGCCTTTGCTCCATAATTTATTTGTTTTGCGCGTTGACCTAATATTCTAGCTTTTTCGTATTTTGTCAAAAATGGTATTGTTCTATGTAGTTCATCTATAATTATATTATTTTTATCTCTAACTACTCGCGATAAAATCGAAATTTCATCATAATTATGGGTTAAACATTCGGGATGACAATCCACAATATAATTTTTATTCATATCACTATTAAATTTTTGTAAATAGGGTTCATCTTCATCATCATCATCTTCTTCGTCATTATTTTCATCATCTGAATTAGCAATTTTAGCACCTCCTTCACTAGTAGTGTAAGTATCAAAATCTACATTTTCATCATCAATATTTTGTTCTTCGTCTTCATTATCCGAATCAGAATCTTCATCCTCTTCGATTTGTTTAATTCCTCCGATGATTCCATTACCTATAATATCTTTAATATTGTGTTCTTCGCTTTCATAACTTTCCTCACTATCATACCCACTAGAAATTGAATTGTTTTCATCGTCAGAATAATCGTCCATTTTTATTTATTATATTAACTAAAGATACTTTTAAATAACTAAATCAATTTTATTTTATATTTTTATTTGTTTTTGTTATTTTTATATTTTTATATTTTTTTATTTATGTCACTTATTCGCACTTATTCGCAGTTATTCGCTAATTTTCCAAACATTATCGCATGTAGAACATATATAAATATATTTCATATTTGCGTTATCATATCTTATGTATAGTATTTCTCTTGGTTCATGGTTTGTATTTGTAGAACATTCTATGTTTGGACATAAAATATTATTAATGCGTGGTAATGTTGGGTCTAATTTGGTATATTTGTTGATGATATGATTAAACGACTGTTCCGTTTTTTTTAGGTATGTTTTAGATACGCAAATACTATCAACGCCCAAATTGCTATCTTCATTACCGCAATTTCTACAATAATAAACCAAGTTGTTATTATCCTCAACATTAATTCTGATATAGTACATATTTTGACAGTTAGAACAGAAATGCATCTTTATTTATACTATACTTTTACATTATTTATTTAATTCAATTTTATTATAAAATAAATCATCTATACCCTTTTTATTAATAAATAAAAATGAAATAAAAACCTAGTATTATTATATATTATATTAACATAGTAATAAATGACAACAACATCACAGTATAAAGATTTAAATGAATTTTTAGCAAAGCATAACGCTAAAAATGAAAGACCAAATACCGGTGTTTCGGCAACTCACACAAGAATCGGGGATAAGGACCTAAATGTGTATGGTGGTTCATATATTATCCCAAAAGAAAATTTACCCGTATTTCACTCGTTGTATTATGATAGTATTTTTAAATATAAAAAAATGGAATATCTTACAGAAAAACAACTTGAGACAAACTGTCAAATATTGGTAGATTTTGATTTTAGGTATAATTATGATGTAGATACCAGACAACACAATAAAGAGCATATCCAAGATATGGTATTATTATATTTAGAAGAATTGAAAAAATTCTTTAAATTTGAAGAAAATAAACCGTTTGAAATATTTATTATGGAAAAAGATAACGTTAATAGATTAGAAGATAAATCTTTAACAAAAGATGGAATACATATGATTATTGGAATACAAATGGACCATATTATGCAACTTATGCTTCGAGAAAATATACTCGAAGAACTCCCTCAAATATGGGATTTACCCTTAATAAATAGTTGGGACTCGGTGTTAGATGAAGGCATTAGCAAGGGAACCACTAACTGGCAGTTATTTGGTTCTAGAAAACCAGGAAATCAAGCATATAAATTAACACAATATTTTACAATATCATACGATAATACTGATGGAGAATTTATGATGGATGAAAAAAGAGATTCTGATTTTAATCTTGAGCAAAATTTTATTAAATTGTCCGCACAAAACGACGCGACTCCTAGTTTTGAAATAAACCCTAAAATAATTGACGCATACAACAAAAGGTTAGAATCATCATCACATAGATTTAAAAAAGTTAATACTAGAACACGTGTTAACCGTTTATGTGATGACGATGATTCAATAGGTTCAATATCTATATCAGAAATAACCAATTTTGAAATGTTACAAAAAGCAGTTGACAATTTCCTCAACGGATTAAACGCATCAGAATTTGAATTGAAAGAAACACACGCATATACACAAACACTTCCGGCAAAATATTACGAGGAAGGGTCGCATTCTCTTAATAGGTCTGTAGCGTTTGCGTTAAAACATACTGATGAAAGACTATTCTTATCGTGGATTATGTTAAGAAGCAAAGCATCAGATTTTGATTATAATACAATTCCAGAATTATATTCAACATGGAATAAACATTTTAACAAAAAATCGTCCGATGGGTTTACCAAAAGGTCAATTATGTATTGGTCCAAACAAGATGCCTTTGAAGAATACTCAAAGGTAAAAAAGGAAACAATCAGTAGTTATATGGATGAAACCCTATTTTCACAAACAGATTTTGATTTAGCGATGGTATTACACCATATGTTTAAAGATAAATATGTTTGTAGTAGCATTTCACATAAAACTTGGTATTCATTCAAAAATCATAAATGGGAAACCGACCAAGGATTAACTTTAAGACTTGCTATCTCTAAAGATATGTTTTTCGAATATCAACGTAAAGCGGATAATTTTACAGAACAAATGCAACATTGTGAAGCAAACGGAGATATTTACGAATTATTAAAAAAAAAGTGTAAATGTATTACCGATATTTGTGTAAAATTAAAACGAACAAACGATAAAAATAATATTATGCGTGAAGCAATGGAACTATTTTACGACAAAGAATTCATAAAACAAGTTGACGCAAATAAACATTTATTGTGTTTTAAAAATGGTATAATTGATTTTAAAACAAAAGAGTTTAGAATAGGATACCCACAAGATTACATTACAAAATGCACCGGTATTGATTATGTTGTATACGACGAGACAAAACATAATACAACCATAACCGAAATAGTTTCATTTATGGAAAAATTATTTCCGGACAACTCGTTAAATAAATATATGTGGGACCATTTAGCATCTTGTTTAATTGGAACAAACCTAAATCAAACATTTAATATTTATCGCGGAAGTGGTAGTAATGGTAAATCCATTTTAACTGATTTAATGTCTCAATCATTAGGAGATTATAAAGGAACCGTGCCAATAACACTTGTCACCGAAAAAAGAAACGGAATTGGTGGAACATCTTCTGAAATAATACAATTAAAAGGTATACGATACGCGGTTATGCAGGAACCTTCAAAAGATTCTAAAATTAATGAAGGTATCATGAAGGAACTTACCGGTGGAGATCCGGTTCAAGGCAGAGCATTATATTGTGAAAGTGAAACATTCGAACCTCAGTTTAAATTGGTTGTATGTACCAATTCATTATTCGAAATTAATAGCACGGATGATGGAACATGGAGAAGAATCCGAATTTGTGATTTCGTATCTAAATTTATCGATGAAAACGAACCACATACAGATGATACACCTTTTGTTTTTGAAAAGGATAAAACCTTAAAGGACCGTCTTCCAATATTAGCACCTATATTTATGTCAATATTAGTAAAAAAAGCGTTCGAAACCGATGGAGTTGTTGAAGATTGTGATATTGTAAAGGACGCTTCTAATAAATATAGACAAGGACAAGACCATATTACCGGTTTCATAAGTGATAAAATTACAAAGACAAATAACAATGAAGATATTATTAAAAAATCCGACTTGTTATTACAATTTAAACAATGGTTTGAAACCGAACAAGGAAACCGAAAACAACCCAAAGGAAGCGAACTTTATGAAATTATGGATAAAAAATTCGGGAAATGTAAAAAGAACGGATTTTGGCAAGGAGTTAAATTGTTATACAATACACAAGAAGAGAACGACTCAGATTTAGTATCTGATTTACAAAATTGTCATTTATAAATTATTATATATATTTTTAGGTAGTAAGGTGATTAAATTATGATAGAACCATAATATTAAACGAATTATTGGAATAGCACAAATTGGGTATAAAATTACACATAATACTATTACCATTTTTTTTAACCTTGATACCCCTATATTTAAATAAAGCAACCAAAATAAAAAAAACGAAATACCAAAGTATATAAATAATACAAGTTTATAATAATAATTTAAAGATTCAATCCCTTGATTTTCATAATAAGTTTTACGGTCATTAGTTAATGTATCTGCTGTTTTATTTTTATATCTTGTTTCTAGTTTTTTATTATCCTTTAAATAATACTCGTATAATTCCAAGACATACGCATAATTTACCGATATACCCTTGTATAATTCTAAATTTGAATTTGCTTTATTTAAGTTATCTTTAAATTTGGCAGTGATTTCTTTATTTATAATACTTAATTTTTGTTCTAAATTTTGGTTAATATAATTATTATATCCTATAGGTCCTTCTGAATACATATAATATTTTTTGGCGGTTTCATCCACCATTTGCGGGGCATTTATCATAGTTGTTTTAGCATCTAAATAGTTTTGGTATAATTTGCTTTTCTCTTTATTTTGTTGACATTCAGGACCACACATAATACTATTGGACGCTTCTTGAAGAAGTTTATTAAAATCATTTATGGTTGATTGTTGTGATGAAGTCATATTATATATTATAGTATTATTTATTTATTTATTGTAATTACCTGTTATAATGTAACATCCGGTTTTTTATATTCAATCGTATGTTTTGTAAAAATATCATTTACAAAACTTTCAGTAGTATCTGTTGTGTTGGGAATACACTTATTTTGACTTGAATCATAGGTACTTCCAGTATAACAACACGATTGACCTATACAGGTTACATATGGGGTTCCCCAAGGGTCTGATGTGCTAGGAACTTCACTACTATTAGAAGGTGCCGATTCTGGTTTAAAATACCAATTATATTCTTGGTAATTCATATTATCTCTAAGTAATATTGAATAAAACGATGTCCCTATTTTAAATACTCCATAAACACCGAGAATTATTAATAAACAGATATATAATAGTTTAGGTATTATATTTTTTGTAAATAATACGGATATTACCATAAATAAAAAAACAACAAATAATATGGTTTTCAATACATTGGTTTGTTCCGCATATTTCTCTCCAAAATAATTATTAATTTCTACAATTCGTATTTTATTATTTTTTTCCATTTCAATTAATGATAATCTTTTTTTTGCTTCGTTTAATTCATTCTCTACTATTTTTATTGCCGTCGTCTGTTGTCCTAATGTATGAATCGAATCTGATAACTCAGAATTATAAAATGTATTTAAATTAGTCAAAGACTTATATAAATTTACACGCATTTGTGATACATCATTTATTTTATTTACTATTTGGTTTAATTCATCAGTTGTTAGTTGTTTTTGTATGTTTTTCGTTTCTAAACTGTTAAACAAATCTTTTTCGATTTTTTGTAAATTCTGAATATCAGTTAATGTTTTTGAATTCACTTCTTGTAAGTCTTTCGATGAGTTTGACATTATATAATTATAATAATATAATAATTATATAATTTATATACAGAAATACAAAAATCACACATCATAAAATAAAACGGTTAACAAACAAAAAGTAAATTATGTTGGCATGTGGGGTCTCTCTAAATATGATTTACACGGGTTCTTTCCGGATAAAGTAACTTATAAGTCACTATAAATTTTTATCATAATTAGTATAAGTATTACGAATATAAAACACCACATAATAAATGTATTTATAGATGACGATTTCGCAATATTGCTATCTTCTACAATATTCGTATAATTAGGCATATTTTCGTGTAAATTATTAATTTTAGATTTTGTATCGTCATATTGCGTAGCAAATAAATTTATAAACTTAGTTTGTATATTTGATTTTTTGTCTATATTTACTAATGAATTTCCCGAATTATTATTACCGGTATTTAATTGTGCCGATAACAAAGATAGTTGACTATCCAATTGTTCTAACTCTTGTTTATCAACCGGATTAATTTGTTTTGTTAATGTGGCAACTACATCATTTGAAAATAATTGTTTACCACTCACATAATTATTTAATTTTACCGTATCAACATTATTTTGTGTAAACCCTTCTTCAACCGTTTTATTTTTAATATACAATTCAGAAAATGATGAACTAGGTAATTTGGTAGGATTTAACTCATATATTGTTTTATCTTTTTGAAGACACGTTTTTATATCCGTATTATATTCAACGCCATAACATTTTGAGTTTGAACTACAGGATTGTTTACATTGTTCAAGATCCACTCCTGATGTTTGTCCTCCACTAATATTTTTATCATCACTATAATATGCGTTTACTTTACTATATGTATTCGTAGATGTAACGCTACTTTCTGGATATAAATACGAATTAGAGTTTTGGTCGACATACGCAACATCGTATAAATTATTTCTTACTCCTACCTGATTTAATTTATAAATTGCGTTTGCGCCAGGACCACCACCCATAACTCCATTACTTAATTGTTTACAGTTTGCGGTTTCTTGTGATGTATATAATACTAAATTTCCATCGCTTTGCATCATTAAATAAATACTACCATCAGTTGAACCAATAAAATCTCCACTTGCTAAACTAGTTGTGCTATTTATATAATTTTTACCAAATTTTCCGTTGGATGCTTTAAATCTTGGGTTTGGTTTTTGTTGTTTCTTATTTGTAAAAGAGCACCATATGTATCCTTGGTTGTCTTGAGGTCCGGAACCTTTATAAATACACATATTTCCGTCATCTTGTAATATTAAAAAATATGGAACTGTTGGTTCAACATTATTATAAACGGCATTTGACCAGGCACCCCCAACCCAATTTCCATCCTTTAACTGTGAACAATTGGTTGCTAAACCGTATTGAGTTGCTTTATTTAAATCTGAACCAGACCAACACTCTGCTGTTTGGTTTCCTTGAACGTATTGTAATCCAAAATACTTTTCACCTTTAGAGGTAGTTATCGAAGAACACGTGTCATATGTTTTACCATTACCATTTGAATTAGGTAATGCTCTATTTCCCGTATCTTTATAACATCCAATATAATTAAACGGTTTATTTATATTATTTTTATTTGATACTTGAGCAGGTGTGCTAAATATAGAGGTTCCGCTTGAATTTAAAACAGATAATGCGCCTTGAACAGTTAATGTTGCTGTGTTTGCTGAATTTGTGGGGGTATTAGACGACCACAAGGGAAATCCACCGCTTACAATAAATGCCGACCCATTTTTAGTTGGCGCTACAATGTCATTACTAACCGCACAATACCCTGTTCCTTTATTTGAGTTTACATTCTGTAACGCAAAATATTTATAACCACCGTCAATTGCCGTGTTTTTACAAGTTTCATAAGTATAACCTCCGTCAGGTTCGTTTGATTCAGTTAATGTAATACTAATATGCTGAATCGCGGAAGACCTATCCGTAGAAGATGTTTTCCCTTTAAATGTTATAGTATTATTTCCAGTGGTGTCGACATTAAAAGAAATATTATACTTTGTCCATGAATTTATTGGTGGGTTTACTGTTGAAATAGTTATATCATTTATTTGTATGTCAATCGGATTACTTTGTCCGGAATTATCACAACAGTTTCTGCCACACGCATAAAAAACCAAATTATATGTTCCTGAAGTTAATTTAATAATTTGGGAAATTGTATTTAGTTTCTGCAGACTCACACATTGTGTTCCAAAAGGGTATGGCATCGAATATCCCCATGCCGATGAATTATTTACTAATATAGCATTAAACACCCACCCTGGAATTGATGATGAACTATTTATATACTGATACGTGTTATTTGAGATTGTTGGTTGTGAAAAATCGCCATTAATAATTTCAGGTATTGACGGAATAGAAGGAACCGAACCACCAATAAAAGTCATTAATGGTGTGGTTGTATCATCCTGAAAACATCCTTCATAGGTTGTGCTTGTATTATTAACCATTGTGTTCGCATATACGTTTGTTCCTTCATTTCCGCAACTTTGATTCAGCATCATATGTGTTCCAACAATTAATGGAGGAACTGTCGGTATCATTGTTCCTTCAATTATATATTTACTAGACCAAGGAATGTCTACATTAATAATATCAGAATTAGAAGGACAACCGTTATTACCTAAAACACTGTTGTATATTTCAGTTGATGGAAACCATTTTGCGACGCCTTTGTTTGTAACATAAAACGCATTTCCGGTAGTATTAAACATTATGATTTTATTTAAATATTGATTATTCTGGGAGGTTCTAGAGATATAATTTTTGGCTTGTAATAAAATGTTATCCTTAACATTATTATACTTTTCTAAAGTTGAAGAATACGTTTTTACCAATTCAGAATTTATATTTGGTTGTGTTATATTATTAGTGTTTTTAAGTAAATGGTTATTTTCAAACCCTTCGGAAGAATATTTTTTAATTGTGGCATCTTTATATTTTTTCCCTTGTTGTAATGTAATTGTAGAATTACCTGATATGTTCATTTAATATAATTAAATATTATTATTATTATAATATTTAATTTGTAGTTATTTTTTCATATAATTGTAGACAACTATTAGAATACACAGGAATACTAGTATAATTATTACTGTATATATTAAATAATAATGATTAATTATTATTTGCGAGTTATTATTTAATTCATCAATATTTTCAGTTTCACGAATTAATCTGTTGACATGATTTGTTTCTTTAATTAAATCATTGTAATTTTGTTTTAATTGTGTATCTAAGTTATTACGTGTCTGGATTTGCGTTGTATAATCTTCTGTTGAAGATTGAATTAAATTTATAATTTTGGTATTAATATCCAATAATTTAGCATTTAATTTTTTTAAAATATTTGAAGATTGGATTACGTCTGGTATAATGGCGTTCTCTGTATTTAATCCAGGAAAAACATCTCCATCACCAGAACGTAACCAACACGTATTACTTGTTGAGTTAAACGTCGCGCCAGAACAATTAGGCGTTTCAGAACATGACGCTTTACAAACATTTATATCGTTAGTTGAAATTTGTTTTATTCCAGAAGTTCCCCAAAAAACTCGACCATTTAAAATATTATTGAATGTTTTATTTGTTTGGTATTTGGTTAAATCCTCAGTATAATTTTGATATGCTTGTTGATATTGTATTAAGGTGTTGTTATATTCCGTTTCAAGTAACGAAATTTTTAAAATTACTGATTTAGTATTATTTACACTATCCATTTATATATATACATAATACATAAATAATCCAAAATATGTAAAAGTTAATGAAACAAAAATTAAAATTTTAAAATTTATAGTTTCTAAAATAATTTGGTTTTGGATTTCTACTTCTTTCTTCTTATTGAATAAATAGTTTCCGTGTTTAATTGCGAATATAGGCGGTGAATGAATTCTTATGTTGACTCGTTGTCTATTTATTAGTTTATTATATTTTGATAAATAAGAAAACATTTATATAAACATCTGATATTTAACTTTTATATTTATAAAATAAAAACGAAAGTATAAGTATTCCAAATACTATTGTAATATTAAAGTAATATGTATTATTATACAATTCTTTATAATTATCAATCAATATACCTGAACTTGTTCTTTTGTTATTTATGATTCCAACATTATTTTTTAATTCTGTATTTTTAGTTTTTTCCTTTTGAATTTCGACATTTATTTGTTGTATTTTTATATTAATATCATCAATCGTTTGTTGTAAATTCGTATTTATTGTAAATAATTTTGAATTTATAGATTCAATATTGTCTTTAATATTTGAGAACATTTGCTGATACTCATCCACCTCCGGATTTTTGTTAAAAAAAATATAATATTTTTTAAAATCATCTAAAATTGAGTAAAATTTTCCGTTTAACACATTCAACTCCTCTTTATATTTATCTGCGTTTGCTATTTGGTTCTTTAAATCATCTAATAATTTATTTTCGTGTATTTCCATTTATATATCAAAATATTATTTCTAATATTACACACATACCCGATAATAATAACTTTTTATTGCCGTTTTACTAGGTCGAATAATTTCACACACTTGACCTGGTCGAATTCCTATCACTTGAGCTACTGGGTCAAATCTAGATATTTCCGGTAAATCTGTTAATTTAGTTATATTATACTTTTTTTGAATAACTAGCAACTCATTTAAAGGTAAAACACGATGTGGCGGAACAAGTTGATGTTCTAAAATATTAAATTGTAACCTTTTAATATTTATAATAGTAACAAATATGTTATCTCGTTCCCATATGTGTTTCACTTCATTCGTAAGTGTTTCATTCATATCTTCCTTTATAATAATAATTAACGTGTCGTTTTTAGTTAGGGTTTCTTCTAAATTAAACAAGTCATCGATTATTTCTTGTAATTCCGCGGACCTTAATGTAGGTTTTTCTAAAATATAATGTATATATACTTTGGTTTTTTCGACGGAATCTGTATTTTTTTCTAAACTGATATCCAGTTGTTTATTTTGATACATTGAATTTACTTCATTTATACTAAAATTTGCGTATTCATTCACATTATAATTTTGTTTCTTCATTAAATCAATAATATTTTTCCTTGATTTATAAATTGAAGAAATAAGACTGCTTGAATTTTGTTTTTTTTCCATATTATTATATTGTTATATTATCATCAAATTATTTTTTTAATTCAATTTTAATTTAAATTGATTTTCTTGGTTTCTTCTACTTCGACATTTTCTTCATTTTTAATCTGTTGGTCTTCATCGACATTTAAAATATCCATATTTGTTATTACTTTTTCAGGTTTAACTTTTTGCGCGTCGAGCAATTTACCCAATAATATTTTTTGATTGTTTAAATCCTTTATATCTAATATCATGCTTTTTGCTTTTGTTGACAACCCTACAAAAAAATTATTTAATTTGCTATCTCCAAAATCGGGTGTTTTATTTTCAAATTGTTCTGGAATATATTTCTCGATTTCATTTTCAATTGCTTTATCATTAAAGGCATTTTTACTCGGGTTAGGTTCGGTTTCAAACGATTCGGAACCACCAAATTGTTGGGGTTGTTCAGGTTCTATTGTTTGCCCGGGTTCTATTGTTTGTCCGGGTTCTATTGTTTGCCCGGGTTCTATTGTTTGCCCGGGTTCTATCGGTTGTTCAAGTTGAACCGATTGTTCAGGTTCTATTGGTTGTTCGGGTTGAACCGGTTGTTCGAGTTCTATTGGTTGTTCGGGTTGAAATTCTGGAACTGCTGATTCTTTCGGTATTTGGAATATTTTATTATTTGTTTTTGAAGTAATATTCGCGGTGTAACTACTTATTATTTTTGAAACATCGGATTCATCTGTTTTTAATAATAATTTATAATTGTCTGAATATGACATACTTACTAACTGGTCTACGTTTTTATCCGTAATAATCCGCATTTGTATATTCATAACCTGTAATTCCTGAATTAATAGTTTTAATGTATATGGTATTTTAACAATACTAAACGACCGTCCAAATCGACTAATACTTTTTATATTTTGACTACCATCCGGATTTGTATTAAATTGAATTGGTCCGTCAACAAATGGACTTAAAAATAAATTCTTCGAATCGTTATAAATTGCTACAGTTCCGGATTTATCGCACACCGCCATAAAATACTCATCACCCCTTACCATAAACGATTCATTTAAAAAATATGATGCTCCATGAGCAAGTATCCCATCGCGTTCCATCTCCCCAATTCGAAGACCTCCATCATTCGCACGTCCTTGAACCGGTTGTCTTGATAACATTGTGTTTGGACCGCGCGCGCGATAATTTATTTTATCCTTTACCATATGTTTTAAACGCATATAATACGTTGGACCCATGAAAATATCGCTCTGTAGTTGTTCTCCAGTCATACCATTATATAACAATTGATTACCACTAGAATGAAACCCGGAATTGGTAAGCATTTTACCGTATAATTGTGTATCCGGACCTTTAATTGAAAACGCGGTACAGTCTCCAAAAGCACCGTAAGAAGCACATGCTTTACCTAATAAACTTTCCAATAATTGCCCGATTGTCATACGTGAAGGAATAGCGTGTGGATTAATAATCAAATCTGGACGAATACCATCTGATGTAAACGGCATATTTTCTTCTGGAATTATAAGACCTAACGTTCCTTTTTGTCCAACACGAGAAGCCATTTTATCACCAATTGCCGGCAACCTTTCTTCGCGAATTCGAACCTTTGCTAATTTAGTCCCGGTTTCACCTTCTGTAATAAATGTTTTATCCACAAACCCAAGTTGACCCTTTTTAAGTGTAACCGACGAATCTATATATTTATCTTTATCCTCTGGATTACTTGTCATTTTTCCAATAATCACAATCTTGTCATTTAATGGGGTGTTTTCTTTAATCATTCCGCTATCATCTAATAAACTATAATCATACCCGTGTTTAATACCTACTACATTATGGTTTTGTATATTTGCGAATCTCGAATTTGACGTTGAACTTTTATTTTCGGTTGTTTCTTCGTGAGTTTCATAGGAAGAATAATAAGTGGTTCTAAAAATTCCTCTTTTTACCGCCCCTTCATTAATTAAAATAGCATCTTCAACATTATAACCCGTATAACTTATTATAGCTACAATTGCGTTTATACCATACGGTTGTTGTTCTTTATTAATATATTCTAAATAACGCGATTTAATTAAAGGGGTTTGACCGTAATTTAACACAACCCCCATTTTATCGATACGCATTTGATAATTCGAATGGTATAGAGAAACTGCTTGTTTACTTTGTCCGCACGAAAACGCGTTACGGGCAATTGGATTATTTTCCGGATAAACAATTAAATTTCCCATTACACCCAAAATAAGAGATGGATTAATTTCAACATTTGTGTAATATTTACTTAATTTTAAGTCATCCTCATTCATAGCAATCAGAGAATTTTCTTCTTCTGAAGTATCTATATAATCAACTAAAGACCTATGATTATATAAGTTTTCCAATGTTCCATTATCATATAATTCATCTAATTCATATATCTTATTATCCTTTACATTAAAATTCGCATCCTTTTTTTCTTTAAATCCGGAAATTACTTGATTCCAACTTATAGAACCATTCAATATATTCATTATTTTTTTATCTCTAATAAAACTAGGTTGTCCTTTATCAATATAATATATCGGTCTTATTAATCTTCCATCATCACTATATATATATAATTCATTATGTTCCGAATTAAACGAAATACTTATAAATATTGAAATAACGCCATTTCTTCTTAATAATTTAAGTCTATCAACTAACTCAATCGGGTCCTCAATTGAACCAACCCAATTACCATTTACAAATACCTTTGTATTATTTGATAAATATTCAGGAGATGTTTCTAACAATAATTTCATATTAGCATTCAATCTTAACCATTTAATTATAGGATACGACGACGACCCACTAGTAATTGATGTTACGATTGACATATGTTTATGTAATCCGATATTCGCGCCATCAGGAGTATCTAATGGGTCAATATATCCCCATTGTGAACTATTTAATAAACGTGGTCCGATTACTTTAGCACTCGCATCTAATGGTAAATTTATTTTTCGTAATTGAGAAATAAACGTGTTCCAACTCAATCTATTTAAATCTTGAACTACCCCGATACGTTTTGTATGCGCGGTTGCTCCCCAATTACCTTTAAATGCCTTTAAAAATCCACCCTCAACCACTTTTTGTTTAAAAAACTCAGCATAATTTAATTTAATTAAATTTACAAAATCAGACCCTTTATATTTACCACGATGGAAATAATACTCTTTATCTATTGTTAATGAAATGCTTCGTAATTGAACCAAATAATATTCACGGAATAATTCATAAATAAGAGTTCCAGATAATTTTACACGCTTATAACGAAAATTATCTCTATCTGTCGGTTTTTCTTCTTTTGTAAATACGCGTAACATACGATTTACCATATATCCAATAAAATACGCTTTTTCCAAAAAGTTTAATTCTCCAACATGTGGTAAAAAATAATTAGTTAATATCTCAATTACACTGGATATCGTTTTTCTTTTTGTAAAAGTTGCTATAAATCTTAACGCAGTTTCTTGATTAAATATTTGATTCGCGTCATGAATCGATGGAATAAACAAGTCGACATAATTTGAATTTTCTTCCAAATTTAATAAACATGTTCTAATAATATCTTTATCCGAATTAATACCTAACGCACGCATTAATATAAATAATGGTATTTCTTTACGGACGTTTGGAATGTCAACAACTATTTGATTATTTGTAAATTTTGTTGAAGGACAAACGATATTCACAGATGTGGTCCGTATCGGTTTTGACGTATCCTCTGACACAGACCTTATAGACGCACTATGTGAAAATACATCGTCTTTTTTATGTTTACGAATATATAACATATTATTTGCGAACTCTTCTTGAGATACGATAACCTTTTCTTTTCCGGCAATAATAAAATACCCCCCATAATCATTACGACATTCTCCCATATTAAATCGGACTTCAGGAACCAAAGTATTTAAAATACACAATTTAGATTGAACCATTATTGGGAATTTACCTAAATAAATTTTATTAAGTGTAATTGATTCTTCTTTTTTTTCTTCACCTTCGTAATATATGATATCTACATCGACATCATAATGTATAGTTATTCCATACCACATATTTCGGAGACGAGCGTCATTCGGATACATATAATGTACGTGCTTGCTATTATCATCATAAATAATAGGTTTGCCGAAATAAATTTTACTTCCATCTTTACCACCTAAATATAATAATGTTTCGCTAACATTAGGATTTACTTTTTTTCGAGGTTCATTCGTTATTTCTTCTCTTTCAATAAATCGTATCGGATTATTTTCTTTAAAAACACGATTTATTCCACCACTAAAGAAATCATTATATGAATCTAAATGGTGTTTCACTAGATTATCCGGATTATCATTAAAATACGTATTTATTATTTGCCAAGATATAGTATCCATCGTATATAATAATAATTACATTTTTTTATATAGTTATTTGTTTTTTTGTCATTTAATTGTTAAAAATAGTTGTCAACGTGTAAAATTAAAACGTTGACAATCTTTTACTCATCTTTATATTATTTAGGTTATGTCCTTTTATTTATTATTCTAACGTTATATAATATTAAAAAGACATATTATATTATATTAATGATAAAAATTAAGATATTCGAGGGAGGACTTATGAATAAAGGACTTTATAATTCAGAATACTTAAAAAATTCGGTTCTTAGTTGTTTTAATCCAGATAATGTTGACATTTTATATAAAGATAAATTAGTTTGTATAACTGCCGATGATGATTTTACCCACGCGATTATTATAAATACCGCGATGCCATCATTAAAAATACCAAAAGAAAACGTTATTGGACTTGCGTGGGAACCTATCAAGTTTTTACGTATAACCCAAGAGTTTATAATTTACGCTATAAAACACATTGGGAAATATTACATTGGTGATAAATCTAATTTACCTGACACATTTATTGAAGGTTATGGATATTTAACATATAATAATCATACCCCAAAAGAAATATCTCAAAAAATTAAAAAAATGTCTATTGTATTATCTCATAAACAATTAGCGCCTGGACACTCATATAGACATTCACTTGTAAAGTGTATATTACAAAATAACATACCGGTTGATATTTTTGGTCGTGGGTGTAATTTTTATAATAAAAACGATGAGCGAGTTAAGGGTCAGTTTAAAGATTCAGAACCATATTTAAATTATTTTTTCACGATTTCTATTGAAAACTTTAGAAGTAATCATTATTTTTCAGAGAAAATAATAAATCCTTTGTTGTATGATTGTTGTCCCATATATTTGGGATGTCATAATATAAATACATATTTAAATGATGGTTCAATTCAAATGGTTGGAAACATTAAAGATGATATGGAACTTATCGTAAAAATATTATTAAATCCATTAGATTATTATAAAAAATTAGATAAAGAATATATTATTAATAAAACCAACTTATTAACCAATCTCGATATATTATTTTAGTTTTTTTTTGTTTTTATTTTTTTTGTTTTTATTTTTTTATTTTTTATTTTTTTTGTTTTTAGTGTTGGTTTTTTTAAACCGTTACTATTTAAATCAGAAATACCGAACTTGGTCCAAGGTTGACTTAATCTATCGTGTAAATACGGTTCTAAATATTTCCATTGTCTGTTTTTTTCACAAAATTTATGTGCGTTAAATTCTATACCACAAGAATTCCCAAATCTTCCAATAAAAGACATTTCTCGTGCCAACTCAGAATCACACACTATCCCATCAACCGCACCATGAGGAGAAAACGGTTTGGGTCTATCGTGTTGAGACATATATTCTCTCGCATCTAAATCGTAATGAGAACAAACGGTTCTTGAACAAGGGTTATTTTCTTTATTTAAATATACATCATAATGGTCCGAAATAATACGTTTCGCAATATCAATATTTATTTTTCCTTTATGTTTAATCATCAAGTCATCAATACGAACACGTCTTGCCCCTTGATGTCTTCGTATATCATCAAATCCGGAATTTACACATTCTAAATTTCGTATTCTAGGATCATATGCCGCATTAAATCCAATAAAATACCCATTTTTAGTTCTTTCTATATTATTATATTTTAGACCTAATTCAATACGCATTATTTCATTTGTATTAACATCTCCAAATAACCAAGAATTAGCATAATCGCCTGAATTACCATCTAGTAATATATTTATATAATCATCGAAGTTATTTCCATACTGCATTGCTTGACGAATTCTATATCCTATGGGGTAATTATTTTCATAAGCAATAAATCCGCCAATAGTAGTTTCGGTTCCTATAATTCCTTTAGATGTAATAAAAAAATCGGTTCCACTCCATATCCAACAAGGGGAAGTCTGCATAATAAACCGGTTACCATTTGATGGATTTAAATCTAATATAATATTCGAATATTGTCCATCCACAAAATCTGTAAATGAATTATGCGCCACAACAATTTCGCCTGTTTTGGTATAATCACCCACCGCAATAAAAGCACTACATTTGTCAGGACTTCCTCCCTCTTTTGAAAAATGTATATTTTCATTACCAGTCATCGATGAAATCCAATAAGGAATGGAACAATAGAAATTCCAGGCAATTATTTCATCAATTGATGTTTGGGTTCCTGCCGAATTACATCCTTTGGAAATTCCATCCATTTCATCATAAAATTCTTTAAATTTACTCCTTGTTTTTTCTTTTATACTTTTATTTACTTGTTGTATTATAAACTCCCATGTTATGCCATACGATTCATATATAAAAAATGTCAACATTTCTTGAACCTTTTTAAAATCATTAGCACATAAATATCCATAAGCAAACCCTCTTTCTTGGGGTGTTCCTGAAACGGATATATATTTCCACCCGTTTAATTCATATGAAAATCCATTTTTAATTTTTACCATTATATATTATTAAATTACTATATTTAATTTACGTCATAGTTTATTTACGTTTTATTTTATTTTATTTTGTTTTATTTACAAAATAAAATACACTTTGTCAACAATCTAATTAAGAAATAAATAATAACCCTAATAAAACGAACGCAAAAATAAATGGAAGTAGTAACAGAAACCATGCAATACCTTTATGTCCGCTTTTACATATCAGATTAAGAATCCAAGTCCAAAATAAAATATAGATTATTTTTAGAATAAAAACGAGTGAAACATGAGGGACATTACATGAAAATGTGCCTAAACAGAATTTATTTTTATTTCCAATATTTTGAAGTAACATTAAAAATGTAGCTATCATAGACATAACGAAATAAACTAGTGCTGGTGTACATAATTGTTTTAAATTTTTAGGTAAAACAAACATTATAATTTATATATAGAAAATATATTAATATTTTATTGCGCTCAGATTTGTTGTGTTTTTTAATTGGTCGTTCCACGGAAGAGGATTTGTTGGTTGTTGGTATCCATTAAGGGAATTATATATGCTTCCAGTTCCATATTTAAACATATTCCCTAAATTTAATAAATTATCGGGAATAATACTTCCACCTCGTTGTTTTCTCTTATGTTTTTTACCTCCAACCGAAAACGGAGAAGCAGACCCTGAAGCAATCATCTGTCTCGATACATCGGTTGGTTGATATATGTTTTTATCGTAATGATTTGTTATATTGTCTACATTACCTACTCCGGGCCAAGTATTGGGACTTGATGTCCACGATGGACCAATTAACCCGTTTGGGTAACCCGACGTATTTACATCACTTGGACTAAAATTTTCACCACCGCGAAATGTTTGTCCTGGATTAATTATATTTAAGGCGCTTCCGGTTGCTCCGTTAACATTAGGGTATGCTTTACTTATATCGGCATTTCCGCCTTTTCCAGTATAAGCTAAATATGGATTTGGGTAACTTTGTGAAGGTTGTCCTGTGTATGCTAAAGACAATTTCGTTGCGTCTCCTCCTAATTGTGAACTAGAACAACCACATCCACCTTTCATACTTTTCGTATGACACGCACATTCACAACTTTTTTTACAATTTCCATGACACATATTACAACTATATTTTTTAGAAAAAAAATGTTTTTTATGGGTTTTACGGTGTTTAGAAGAACCTTTCATTTTATATTTTTTTTGGTGTTTTCTACTTTTATTAACGTGATTTCTTTTTGTCTTTGCCATTATATTATATACTAAGAAATTATTCAATATCTACGTGTGTTAGGAAATGACGACGACAACACATTTTTGTTAATCCTAAATCGTCCAATACTTCCCCTTCAGGCGTTTTCTCGTTAAATTCTTTTGTTAAATACAACACCTTATTTAAATTTAGTGACCGGTCAATTTTTTTATTTGCGACTTCTCTAAGATAATATCTATATTTATCAGCAATCACATTTCCGCAAGTAAAGCATTTAATTGGAATTATCATTTTAATATATTATAACCTTGTAAATTATTATTCTTATATTATTTTAATATTAAATCAATTTTTTTATATATCCATATTTTAATGGGTGGTGGTTTATTCGGAGCTCCGTTATATTTAAATATTAAATGTTTGGTTTTTTCTTTATTTGTATTAATTGTATATTGGTTACCTAATCCTAAATCGAGAATGCATAATTTTGTAATGGCCTTCCTGTTGGGAACCGCATCCTATATTTTATTAGCGTGGTATGACGTGTTATATGATTGTAACGACCAACTAAAACCAACTTTATTAGGATGGTTATCGAAACCATTCAAACCTGCCAAATATTCAAACGAATATGATAAATTACCACTAAAAACGAAAAAAATAATCAGGTATGTTGACATCTTTGTATTAAGTATCGTGTTTATTTCTCTAATATACCCATTCATTTTTAATAAATAATATAAAGGTTTAACTGTATAACCATATATAGTTAAATATTATAATGCCTGTAAAATGTATCGGCCCAAATTGTTTAAAAAATCCATCATTTAATTTACCAACTGAAACTAAAGCATTATTTTGTAGTGAACACAAAAGAGAAAATATGATTGATATTAAAAATAAACGATGCCAACATGAGAGTTGTTTAAAAAAACCATCATTTAATTTATCAACTGAAACCAAACCGTTATTTTGTAGTGAACACAAAAAAGAAAATATGATTAATATTGTTTCAAAACGATGCCAACATGAGAGTTGTTTAAAAAAACC
>Ga0209085_1000082_pt1 | contig 66399 bp, 63 predicted proteins | sample C_131016_EF_Meta_FD_187310 | JGI IMG/M metagenome (GOLD analysis project Ga0209085, IMG submission 187310) | Freshwater microbial communities from Lake Croche, Canada to study carbon cycling - C_131016_EF_MetaG (SPAdes) (version 2) | ecosystem: Environmental > Aquatic > Freshwater > Lake... | reverse complement strand
AGAATTAAAATAGTAGGAGCGCAGTATTCAGAGAAAAATGTTCCCCAGTATTTAAAGTTACGTTGTGCTTATCTCAATGGTTCTATTGCTTAAGTATTTATACTCATTACATTATTGGGATGCTCCCAGGCGAGTTCCCCAAGTTAAGAAAAAATAATTTTTAGGATAAATCGTTGACAAATCCAAAAATAAAAGTTAGAGTGTTAATGCAAAGGAGTTAAAAAACTGCTCCTAATAAAGCCTAAAACAATAATGTGAGGAATCAAAATCTCAATGAAAAAAATCCTTCTCTCTTCTTTAGTATTAGGAAGTGCTCTGGTTGCAGGAATCAGTACTAGTGCTAGTGCCGCATTAATAACTGGCGATAGTCTCAGCATCAGCCAAAACTCAGCAAATACTCCTACAGTATCTCCTAATAATGGTAATCTTAGTAGTGCAACAAGTATGGCCCTTAACTCAGTAGAGGTTAATGGTGCATCACCTAATTTTGGTCTTACTACTCCAGTAATTGGTACAACTTCATCTACAATCAGTTTTATTCCTAATGCTGGAACTGCTAACACAGCGACTGGTTTTAGTTTTACTGCTGGACCTTGGACTTTTACCACTGCTGGTGACACAACAGTTTTAGGTTCTGGTCCTGATTCAATCGCTCTGAATAGCTATCTAGGAACTATAACCGGTCCAGATGGTACATATCCTGCAAAGGCCAACATAGGCTTCACTCAAGCTGGTGGTGCTGGTAGTCTTATATCATACTCAGGAACTGTATCAGTTGTTTCTGCTACTGTTCCCGAACCTCTCACCACTGCGGGTGCTGGTTTAGCTTTAGGTTTAGGTTTCTTAGCTAAAAGAAAAATTAGCTCTGTTAAAAAATAGAAAAATTATCTTCTAGACAACTTGGAAAAATATTAGTCTGTCTTAAGACAGTACGATTTATATGAAGAAAACAGCTTTTAAAGGCTGTTTTTTGTGTATTATGGTTGATCTCTTGCAAAAATAAAAAGTCAAACGACTTCTTCGCGCTACGCTACAATTTAATGCCCAAAAACCCTAATTCTTTCCCCTAACACCTAACAACACCTAGCCCCTAACCCCTAGACTACTGACCGAAGGTCAGAGAAACAGACTCGAAGTCTATTAGTCATACGGCTTTCTAACAAGGCAGTTCCCAAAAGAAAAAATAATTTTTACAGTAAATAGTTGACAGCACCTAAAAAAAGGTTTAGAATATTAGTGCCATGGAGTTTAAAAAATACACCTAATAACTCCTAAAACCATAATCTAAGCAATAAAAACCGTAATGAAAACAAATCTTCTGTCTGCTTTGACGTTATCGACCGCTTTAATTGCTACAGCTCTTGTTGCTCCATCTCAAGCTGCTGTACTTAATGGACCTGGAACCGCCTCTTATACGAATCCATTAAATACAGGAGCAACTTTTATACCAGTTCTTCCTGGTCCTATTCAAGCAGGAACAGACTTCTCTGTGAAGTTCCCTGCATTAGAGCCAGCTTCTAGTGGTGCGGGAAGTGGACAGTTCTTGAATGCAACAGCAGCTCAAAACAGCGCTATTAACTTCAGTTTCATTCCAGGTACCAATACTAATATTAATGCTGGAGGTGTTACTGTAGCTAGTAGTATTTATAATATAACTCCTGCAACTGATGTTTTCGACCTAACACGTACTGATGGCTCAGTTGTTAAAGTTGATATATTACCTGGTGGATCTGGATCAGGTATTGATATAAATAATGGAATATCTGTATCTGCAAACTCAATTCCAGTTCAATACGATGAACCAGATGGAAGTACTCTTTATGGATATTTATCTCTGGCTACCAATAATAATCCTTTGGGTTACACTGTATCATTTGTTAAAACTCCCGAACCTCTCACCACTGCAGGCGCTGGTTTAGCTTTAGGTTTAGCTTTCTTAGTTAGAAGAAAAACCCGTTCAAGCAAATAATTGTAGTTTGTGTGAATACAGTCCAAATTACATCAAAGAAACAGCTTTGAAAGGCTGTTTTTTTGTCTATTATGGTAGATACCCCGAAGGCTTGAAGCGACTTCCTCTCGTAAAATATGACCAGTGAAAAATCATTACAGCATCCAATACTCACAGAAAGTTTCGCCATTATCGATCAAGAGATTCCCGAACATCATCTCAATCCTTGGGAATATCAAATTGCTAGAAGAGTGATTCATACTACAGCAGACTTTGAATATCTGGATCTTTTACATTTTAGTACTGGTGCTATTGAATCAGGTATCGCCGCTCTCCGAAGAGGAGTAACAATTGTCACTGATGTTACTTTAGTTAAATTGGGTATTATCTCTCTTGTGAATAAAACCTTTAAAAATCCTGTAATTGTAGCTTTAGAGAGTGCTACAGAAAATCATTCTGAAAAGACTCGTAGTGAAATAGGCATGAGCAAATGTTTTGCCCAGTATCGGGACTCAGCTATTTATGTCATTGGGAACGCACCAACAGCCCTTTTAGCCTTGTCTAGAGATGTGTCCTTATCCAGCCAGACTCCTAGTTTGATTATTGGTACTCCTGTGGGATTCGTTTCAGTAGTTGAGTCTAAGGCGGCTTTAAGTAAGTTAGAGATACCACAAATTAGGGTAGAAGGACGTAAGGGAGGTTCAACTGTAGCTGCAGCCATTCTCAATGCTCTATTAGTATTAGCTTGGGAGATTCAAGAGAGAAAAGATCCAGTATAATGTACAGAAGTTAATGTGTATCGAGAGTGTGAATATGGGCAAAAAATCTCGTTTAATCTGGACAATAGCGTTAGGAGCATTACTGAGTAACAGTTTATTGTTAGGTTGTGGCAGTAATAATACTCAAACAACTACAACCAGTAATAATACTCCAGCTAATACAGCGACTCCAGGAGAAGAACAAGGAGAGAGTAAGGGGTTAAAATTGGGATTATTGTTACCTATTACAGGGGATCTTGCCAGTATAGGTCAGAATTTACCCCCAGCAGTCAAACTAGCCGTTGATACAGTTAATGCTTGTGGGGGAGTCAATGGAGAACCTGTGACGTTATTTAACGAGGATGACGGGACAGATCCTACCACGGGAGCGGCAGCGATGACTAAATTAACAGAAGTCAATAAAGTGGCTGGAGTTGTTGGTTCCTTTGCTAGTAGTGTATCTGGATCAGCTTTAGATATTGCCATTCGCAATAAAGTCATGCTCATTTCTCCTGCTAGTACTAGTCCAGTCTTTACTGAGAGAGCAAAAAAAGGTGAACTTCATGGTTATTGGGCACGGACAGCCCCACCTGATACTTATCAAGCAGCCGCTTTAGCTGTTTTAGCACATCAAAAAGGCTTTAAAAAAGTAGCCACTGTGGTGATTAATAATGACTATGGAGTAGGGTTTGAACAGGCCTTTGTCAAGGCTTTTGAAAAGCTAGGCGGTACAGTTATCAATAAAAATAAGCCTGTTAGATATGATCCTAAAGCAGCAACTCTCGATAGTGAAGCAGCAGCGGCCCTACAGGGTAACCCAGATGCAGTCTTAGCGGTTCTCTATGAAGACACAGGTAGTCTCCTCCTACAAGCAGCTTATAAACAAGGACTCACCAAGGGAGTAACTTTCTTGTTAACTGATGGTGTCTATTCAGAGGAGTTCACTAAGAAACTGGGCACAAGTACTGATGGTAAGTCAATTATCAAAGGCTCTCTAGGCACAGTTCCTGGGTCGAATGGCCAAGCCTTGGCTAGCTTTGAAAAGCTTTGGAAGGAAAAAACTCAGAAAAACATTACAGCCTATGTTCCACATACTTGGGATGCGACTATTATCTTGATGCTAGCAGCACAAGCGGCTAAAAGCAATACAGGCGATGGGATTAAATCTAAAATTAGAGAGGTCTCAGCAGGCCCAGGTAAAGAAGTCAGCGATCCTTGTGAGGCTCTGAAACTACTCAGAGCAGGCAAAAAGATCAATTATCAAGGCGCTAGTGGCAATGTGGATATTGATGCCAATGGAGATGTACTTGGTAGTTATGATGTTTGGACAGTCAAAGATGATGGTAAGTTACAGGGCATTGGTAAAGTAACTCCTAGTCTTTAGAAGGCAGTATTAGGGGCGATTAAATACTTGCCCCTGAACACCATGAGTGAACTGTGAGAGATCCAATATTAATAGCCATACTTGAGAGCATTTTCTAAAAATCCTTTCCACCTTTGATCAGGACTATTATCTGAATAATTAATATATAAAGCTCCCAAACTTATAATTGTAAAATCGCCAATTGGACTAATTATTCCACTTGGTAAAAGGCGTATTGTTACTGGGACTTTGGTTATATAGGCTTCTGATAATGCTTTGAGCGCTTCAGGGGGTAATTGATAACTATTATTTTGGGGATCTATTTGGCTTTTAAAAATACTATTCCCAACTTTTACATCTAGTTCTGAATTGATGAAATGAGAGCCAGTTTCCATGCCTAGAGCTCCTGTAATTTTAGTAGATGTATTACCATAGACAAGCGCTTTAACTGAACCGTCTTCTGACCATAAAGTAAGAATACCACTTATTCTTCCTATACCCAATATACTTGGTTCAAAATTATCATCAAAAACGCCCTTAGTTATTAAATTGTCAAATCCATTATCAACACAAACTACTTCTGACAGGGGAAGAGAAGGAATATTTGAACTATCTTTCCAATTGGGGTTATCAACATACTTTGTACAAGCTGAAGCGTTAATTGTAGCAAGACCAGTTGATAAAATAGCCAATGCCAACGATAGAGTGATTTTTTTCATATAGAACCAAAATTTAACGAATTTAATAAATAAATTATAGTGTTAATTTTAACCAATCAAACAGGGGAACTTAACAAAAAGTGTTCCCGAAAAGTAATTCAGAATAACTTACAGCAAATGTAAATCTATTAAGCCACAACTTAAAAACCAAAACCCGTGCGGGGCGCGGCAGCGCCCCCTGGTTAAGCAAGCTTGTCTGGTCTCAAATTGCTGTAATTGTTCTTTTAGCAGGTAAATGGTTATAGCGATTATGGGACTATTTTTAGCCGCTATTGATGTTCAATTTTTTACGGTTATGGGCATAATAAATATTATTTTCCATGATATTGCTCCTGAAATCTTGAAACATAAATGCATTTCTACTAAAATAGATAAGATACATCTCAAGACTGCCCTAACCCCTAACCCCCTAGGGGAGAGGGTTTAGGACTTGTATCTTACTCATGTGAGAAATTCTGAATTATAACCTATGATTATTAAGAATTATGTTAAAATGACAAAAAATTGTACTTTGATGATACGTAAAAAATTGCCTTACAGCAAATTTTTATCTATTAAGTCACAACTTAAAAACCAAAATCCGTGCGGGGAACCCCGAGAGAGCTCCTGGGTTAAGCAAGCTTATCTGGTCTTAAACTGCTGTAAATTGACAAAAGTTCCAATTCATAACCAAAACATTGACTTAAATAACCGATACAAATATGTCCATTGATATATCTAGAATCACACAAGGACAATTGAAGTCAACAATTGTTCGCAATCCACTGGTTGTTAATCCTAATTTGAAGGTGACAGAAGTAATTTCCAAGATGAGTGAGGAACGTTCCACCTGTAAAATTTTTAGAACAGATGAGCTACAATTGGATGACTTACATATTCAAGCACGTTCAAGTTGTGTCATAGTTGTTGAAAACAAGAGAATAGTTGGTATTCTAACTGAACGAGATCTAGTTGGACTCAGTACGCAAGAAAAATCCTTAGATCAAATAACTGTCGCCGAAGTGATGACTTCATCCGTTATAACTCTGCGTGAGTCTAATTTTACGGATTTTTTCTTTGTGATTAATCTTTTACAACAGCATCAAATTCGCCATTTACCCATTGTTGATACTCAAGACCATTTAGTTGGATTGGTAACCCATGAAACCATCCAACAAATAGCACATCCCGTCAACCTCTTAAAATTACGTTCTGTAGCTGAAATAATGACAAAAGAGGTGATTTATGCAACTTCTAATGTCACTGTAGCGGAAGTGGCTCGCCTAATGACAGAATATAGTATTAGTTCTTTAGTTCTGATAGAAGAAAGAAGAATTAATGGGCAGGAATCCTTAAAAATACCTATTGGCATTCTGACTGAACGAGATCTTGTGCAATTTCAGGCTTTGAATTTAAACCCAAAAACTTATCAGGCGCAAACTGTAATGAGTACGCCAATCTTTACAGTTAGTCCAGAAGATTCTCTATTGGCTGTTCAAAAGACGATGAAGCAAAGATTCATCAATCGAGTAGTAGTAATAGGTACTCAGGGAGAATTATTAGGTATTATTACTCAAACAAGTCTTTTGCAAGCACTGACTCCATTAGAACTATATAAATCAACACAGGTTTTAGAAGGGAAAGTATTAAGGCTAGAACAAGAAAAAATAGAACTTCTAAAAAATCGCAATATTAAATTAAAGAATGAAGTTGTATTAAAAACTATTGCTTTGAGAAAAAAGATAGCACAGGAAAAGATTATTACTGAGATTGCTTTTCAAATTCGTTCTTCCTTAAATTTGTCAGATATACTTAATACAGCAATAAAAAAAATACAGCAAGTTTTACAATGTGGTCGTGTTGCTATTTGGAAAATTCAATCTGATTCAAATATGATGGTCGTAGCTGAATCAATTAGTGAAGAGATAACTTCAATATTAGGTTTAGAGATTGATGCTTGTTGTTTTATTTCTAATTTTGTAGAAGAATATCGACAAGGAAAGATTAGAGTTGTGCCTGATATCTACACCACAGAAATGGCAGAGTGTCATCGAGAATTTCTAGAACGATTACAAATCCGTTCAAAAGTTCTAGTTCCCATTATTAATGGAGATAATCTGTGGGGAATATTAGAAGCAATAGAAAGCCATGTTCCTAGAGAATGGCAACCAGAAGAAATTAACTTCTTACAACAGATTACTATACAATTAGGAATCGCTATTGGACAAGCAAATTCTTATGAAAAACTGAAATATGAACTAGATAAGCGTAAAAAAATAGAATTGCTTCTGCAAAAGCTGGTTGAGGGAACATCATCTGTAACTGAAGAAAATTTTTTCCCAGCTTTGGTGCGCCATATTGGCGAAGCATTAAATATTGACTTTGTTATAGTTAGCGAACTGCTAGAAGACAAGCTTTATACTTTGGGTTTTTGGGCTGAGGGAGTTTTACAGCCTAATATTTCTTTTGATGTAGCTAACACTCCTTGTGAATTGACTATGAAAAATGGAGAATATTACTGCGAGAGTTTAATTCAATCTATGTTTCAGGACAATTCATTTTTGGCTCAACTCCGAGCAAATAGCTATTTGGGTATTAGTTTAAAAGATTCTCTTGGGAATTATATTGGTAATCTTTGTGTTATAAGCAAGCAACCATTACAGGACAGTGAAAAGTTTAAAGCAGATTATCTTCTTCGCGTATTTGCAGCAAGAGCAGCAACAGAACTGCAACGCAAAAGAGCAAACAAGCAATTATATTTTTTAAACCAAAAGATTGAAAAAGAACTAAGTATTGAGAAAAATGAATCATCTAAACTAGCAGCAATTGTTGAATCATCTCAAGATCCCATTATTAGCAAAACTCTTGAGGGAATTATAGTCAGTTGGAACAAGTCTGCAGAAAAATTATTTGGTTACTCTGCTCAAGAAGTTATAGGTAAACATATTTCTATATTAGTCCCCTTAGAATTGCTTTATGAAGAAGATATAATTTTGCAAAAGATTAAACAAGGGGAAACTTTAAGTAGTTACGAAACCAAACGACAACGGAAAGATGGCAGTATAGTAGATGTAGAATTGACAGTTTCACCCATTTGGGGGGGAGATCTTAATTCCATAATTGGGATATCTAAAATTGCTAGAAATATCACCAAACGTAAAGAAATAGAAGCAGAAAACAAAAAACTCTCGAATCGACTTAGCTTGGCACTAGAATCTGGGGCGATTGGCTATTTTGAATGGGATATTCCCAATAATATCAAATTTTGGGATCAACGAATGTACGAATTATATGGTTTTACTCAAGATCGAAATGTACCTATAGATCCTGACGATTGGGCAAACTGTCTACATCCTGATGACCGTATACGTTGTAAAACATTACTCAAACAGTTCCTCCTAGGACAAGTAAAATATGATACTGAGTTTAGAGTAGTTCATTCTGATGGTAGTATTCATTTTCTAAAAGCGCAGGGAATGATGATTCGAGATTCTCAGAACAATCCTCAAACCATGATTGGGATCAATATTGATATTACAGAGCGTAAACAAGTCGAAGAACAGTTGCGACAAACCAATGAAGAACTAATACGTGCTACACGACTTAAAGACGAATTTCTGGCTAACATGAGTCATGAACTCCGGACTCCACTTAATGCTATTTTAGGTATGTCAGAAATCTTAGAAGGAGGAATTTTCGGATTTGTCAATGAAGAGCAAATTAGAGCATTACAAACAGTTCGGAATAGTGGTGAACATCTTTTGTCTTTGATTAATGACATTTTAGATGTAGCAAAAATTGAATCTGGAGAAGTAATACTGGATTTGATGCCTACTTCTATTGATCATTTATGCAAATCGAGTTTAATATTTATTAAACAGCAAGCAATGCATAAAAATATTAAAATTCAGAGCAGGATTCCAGCTAATTTACCTAAACTATCAATCGATGAACGAAGGATACGTCAAGTATTAATTAATCTTCTTACTAATGCAGTAAAATTTACTTTAGATAATGGACAAATTACGTTGGAAGTTAATATAGTTTCTCATACTCCTGAGCAAAACCTTTTAAGAATTGCTATAAGTGATACTGGTATTGGTATTGCGAAAGAGAATATAGATAAACTATTTAAGCCCTTTATTCAAATTGATAGTGCTTTAAATCGTCAATATAATGGGACTGGTTTAGGATTGGCATTAGTTAAACGCATTGTAGAACTTCATGGTGGTAAAGTTGGAGTTACAAGTGAACTAAATGTCGGTAGTTGTTTTACAATTGATTTGCCGATTACTATTAGTGTTGCTGATTCCCCGAAACTGAACACAGATACTGAAGAGAGTATTCCTTTAGAAAATAATTTACTAGTTAGTACTGAGCAAAAATCTCTTATTTTATTAGCAGAAGATAATGAAGCCAATATAATGACTTTTTCCTGTTATCTTAAAGCTATCGGCTATCAACTGGAAATAGCAAGAAATGGTCGAGAAGCTATTGACTTGACTAGAAGCTGTAAACCTGATTTAATCCTAATGGATATTTCAATGCCAGGAATGGATGGGTTAGAATCAATAAAACAGATTCGTTTAAATCCAAATTTGATTAATATTCCAATTATTGCACTAACAGCGTTAGCGATGCCAGGAGATCGAGAACGTTGCTTAGAAGCAGGGGCAAATGAATATCTAACAAAACCGTTGAAAATGAGTAATTTATTGTCGACTATTAAACAATTTTTAATTATTAAATTATGATAAATTCATCAGTATCTACTATTTTGGTCATTGACGACGAACCTCAGAATTTTGATGTTATTGAAGGTTTTTTAAGGCAGAAAAATTATCAATTACACTATTGCAATAGTGGTCAAGAGGCATTCAACTCCCTTGATTTTATTGCTCCTGATTTGATTCTTCTTGATATAATGATGCCTAATTTAAGTGGTATCGAAGTTTGCCAAATAATTAAAGCAAATCCAAAATGGCAAAATATTTCAATCATTATCGTCACAGCCTTAACTTCCAAGAAAGAATTAGCTTATTGTTTGGAAATAGGCGCTGATGACTTCATTAATAAACCTATCGATAGTATTGAACTGCTTGCTCGGATTCAATCTATGTTACGTATCAAGAAACAATACGATAAACTCGAAAAGTTTTCTCTACTTCAGAGGGATACTATCAACATCTTAGGGAAAAATTTAGATGAGTTAAAGAGTAGTGTGGCTGTCAATTTATCTCAGGAACTTAACACTCCCCTTAATGGACTTGTCGGGGTTCTTAATCTTCTGAAAGATAATCTTAAAAAATTGAATATTGATGATGATATCGAAGAGATGTTAGCTTTGGCTGTGCAATCTGCTAATCGCTTAGAAGAATTAACAAAAAAAATCCTAATTTATATAGAATTGGAACTAAATACTAACGAGCAAAAAACGATAAGATCTACTCAGACGACGCATATCTCTGAATCTATCATTGAAGAAGCTGCTTTCAAAGTATTAACTCAAAGGAACAACCGCATCAGTGATATAATCATGGAAATTGAAGAAGTTGAAATACATCTGTCAGAACAACATTTATTGATTATTTTACATGAATTAATTGACAACGCGCTGAAATTTTCTCAACCAGGAACGGTGGTCAAAATAAAAAGTAAGGTCTTAGGGAAAATGTTGGATTTCTCCATTGAAGATCACGGTACTGGTATGACATCAGAACAAATTTCCGAAATAGATGCTTTTAAACAGTTTGAACGTAAAACATATGCACAACAAGGGCTCGGGATAGGGTTGAAAATTGTTCAGAAAATTGTCGAATTAGCTAAAGGTAAGTTTTCAATTACTAGTATTTATCAACAAAAGACAATAGTAAATATTACCATTCCAATTGTTCGCAATCCCGCAATTGCCTAAAAAAGAAAGTAACGCTGGGACATAGGTAAGATGGCAGCAGGTTCACAAGTCAATAAGACTCCATTGGCTCTAACTTGATAGGTTTCCGGATCAACTTCAATTTCTGGTAGAGTATCATTAGCCTTGAGATCCCTTTTCGTTAGGTTTCTTGTTCCCTTGACGCTTAGACAGAGTTTCCCTAAACCCAAGCGTGCGGGAATGTCTTGTTGTAGAGAGATTTGAGAGAGGAAGAGGACAGAGGTAGTTCCAATAGCCTTGCCAAACCCTGCAAACATAGGACGACCATGGAGAGGCTGCGGGGTAGGAATACTAGCATTAGCATCCCCCATTTGTGCCCAAGCAATCAAGCCACCTTTGAGGACTATTTCTGGTTTAACCCCAAAAAAGGCAGGTTTCCAAAGACAGAGATCGGCTATTTTTCCTACTTCTACTGAACCGACATACTCAGAGATCCCGTGTGTAATAGCAGGGTTAATAGTGTATTTAGCAATGTAGCGTTTAGCTCGAAAATTATCATTTTGTACAGAGTCTTCTGGTAATGTGCCTCTTTGTACCTTCATTTTGTGGGCAGTTTGCCAAGTTCGCAAGATCACTTCACCTATTCTTCCCATCGCTTGAGAGTCAGAAGATATCATACTAAACGCTCCTATATCATGTAAGATATCTTCTGCGGCAATAGTTTCTGCTCTAATACGTGACTCAGCAAAGGCCACATCTTCAGGGATACTAGGGTCGAGGTGATGACAGACCATCAACATATCTAGATGCTCTTCTAGGGTATTGACGGTATAGGGACGGGTAGGGTTAGTAGAAGAGGGTAAAACATTAGCCTGTCCACAGACTTTAATAATATCAGGAGCATGACCACCACCTGCTCCTTCTGTATGGTAGGTATGGATGGTGCGACCTTGAAAAGCGGCTATAGTAGCTTCTACAAAACCAGCCTCATTGAGGGTATCAGTGTGAATGGCTACTTGCACATCATATTGTTCAGCTACCTTGAGACATTGATCGATAGCACTAGGGGTGGTTCCCCAGTCTTCATGTAATTTTAGTCCCATTGCGCCTGCTTCTAGCTGTTCTATCAGTCCTTGGGGTTGACTACTGTTTCCCTTACCTAAAAAACCAATATTCATAGGGAAAGCAACTGAAGCTTCTAACATACGGTAAATATTCCAAGGACCGGGGGTACAGGTAGTGGCATTTGTTCCTGCAGCAGGACCTGTTCCACCACCTAGCATGGTTGTAATGCCTGAAGCTAAGGCTACTTCTATCTGTTGGGGACAAATAAAGTGAATGTGACTATCTATAGCGCCTGCTGTTAAGATATGCCCTTCTCCGGCGATAATTTCCGTACCTGGACCTATGATAATATTTACCCCTGCTTGGGTATAGGGGTTACCTGCCTTCCCAATGGCTGCTATTTTGCCTTCGGTGATGCCTATATCTGCCTTAACGATACCCCACCAGTCGAGGATCAAAGCGTTGGTTATGACTAAATCTACTGCGCCAGCTTGATTGGATATAGGTGACTGTCCCATGCCATCTCTGATGACTTTACCACCGCCAAATTTAACCTCATCCCCATATACAGTATGGTCTTCTTCTACTTCTATAATTAGTTCTGTATCTGCTAGGCGGAGGCGATCTCCTACAGTCGGTCCATAGGTTTCCGCATAGGCGCGACGATCCATATAGTAACTCATTTGGCTTCCTCTAAAGGTCCATTAACTAGATTATTGAAGCCATAGACCTCTCTAGTTCCTGCTATGGCTACTAATTGTACAGTTTTTTCATCCCCTGGTTCAAACCGAATAGCGGTTCCTGCAGGGATATCTAGACGCATACCCCTTGCTTGTTGACGGTCAAAGTGGAGATAAGGGTTAACTTCGTAAAAGTGATAGTGAGAACCTACTTGTATGGGTCTATCTCCTTGGTTAGCAACTGTTAAAGTCACTGTAGGACGACCCGCATTAAGTTCTATTTCACCTGTTTTGACAAAGAGTTCACCTGGGATCATGGTGTTTTAGGGGTTAGGTGTTAGGGGTTAGGGGGGTGGGATGAGCTTACTTAAATTATGGGACTATGGATAGTTACTAGTTTAGTGCCATCGGGAAAGGTGGCTTCTACTTGTACCTGTTCAATCATTTCTGGTATTCCCTCCATGACTTCATCTCGACTGAGAAGAGTAGTTCCATAGGTCATCAGTTCTGCTACTGTCCGCCCTTCTCTGGCTCCTTCTAAAATAGCAGCAGAAATATAGGCGACAGACTCAGGATAGTTTAATTTTAATCCTTTCTCTTTGCGTCTTTCTGCTAATAAGGCTGCAGTAAAAATTAACAGTTTGTCTTTTTCTTGTGGGGTTAGGTGCATTTAATTAACTCCTTTCATTGCCAAAGTGGAAACTGGCTTCTAGCCTGTTGATTATTTTAGGACAAGCATCTACACCTAAATAAAATGGTCGTAAAAGTGACCATATTTCTTTAAATAAGTGATTGACTTCTTTACTATGTCCTCTATAACGACAGAGTATTCCTTTGATTAGTTTAGTTACTCCTAATTCTCCTTGATAGTCTAACTCTAGTCTAAGTTGTTGTAACTTTTGCCAAATTTCTGGGGGGACATCTCGTCCTACTAGTGCCAAGGTTCCTGTGATAGGACAACCAGCTAAACCATTAAGACTATGCAAGAACTTCTCATCTCCTAATATTCTCTGACGATCTACCCAGAGTAAGCGACCTGCTTGAGTGACTTCTACACTAGAAGACCAGTTTCCTCTGATGAATTGTTCTCCCCTAGCTGTCCGACCATAACGGTTAATTTCCCAAGTGAAAAAAGTTGCCTCATTTTCTAATTCGAGTTGCATTTTTTGTCGATAGATTGCCCCATTAAAGATAATCATCTCTTGGGGTAGCCATTCTAAACAAGCTCCTGAAGCAATTTTACAAGTTATGTTTTGTGTAGCCACTTCGCCTAGACTCCGATAAATTTTACTGGCTGTAGCGGTAGTTACTAATACCTTAGAGTTAGGGAGAAGTTGGAGATCTCCCGTCAATATATCTCCTCCTACTATGCCTCCTGCTGTATGCAGAATGACTAGATGAGATATATTCTTTCCTTCTGGATAAAAAGGACGTTGTACTTTCAAGGGGGCTTGACAGAAGGACGATACTAGTTGAGTATTTCCTTGGAGATTGGCGAATTTTAGTTTTAAACTTCCTTGTTTCAATTATGCCTACACTATAATTAGTTTAGGTAAAGCATACCAAAAAGATCGGACTATAAGTAATATTTGGAAAAAACTATGATATTTACTGACATTATCTCTTTAGAAAACGGCGATAGATTAACCCGCAGAGAGTTTGAGCGTCGTTATGAAGCCATGTCTCATTTAAAAAAAGCAGAATTAATTGAAGGAGTGGTTTATATGGCATCCCTATTAAAATTCAAAGGTCATGGAAAACCCCATGCTCACATTATGACTTGGCTAGGTACCTATGAGGCAGCTACTCCTGGAGTTGAATTAGGAGATAATGCAACAGTGAGAATAGATGCTGACAATGAGTTACAACCCGATGCTTTATTAAGATTAGAAGAGGGGGGAACTTCGCGCCTTACTGAGGATGATTATGTAGAAGGTGCGCCAGAATTAATTGTAGAAATTGCGGCTTCTTCTGCTTCCTATGACTTACATGATAAATTGAAGGTTTATAGACGTAATCAGGTGCAAGAATATTTAATATGGCGAGTTTATGAGCGTCAATTTGATTGGTTTAGGTTAACTGAAGGGGAATATATAAAACTCGAAGCTAATGCAGATGGCATAATCTGTTCTCAAGTTTTCCCCGGATTATGGTTAGATAAAGCAGCTTTATTATCAGGCGATCTTACTAAAGTATTGACTATTTTAGGACAAGGATTAGCGAGTAGAACAAAGAGCAAAGACTAAAATAAGTAGATAATGATGTTAGGTAAAAATCGAATTTCGGCTTTAGGTTTAGATATTGGTAAGCGACGCATAGGTATTGCTGGTTGTGATGGGACTGGACTGATCGCCACAGGACTAGCTACTCTAGAAAGACGTTCTTTTAACTATGATGTTGAACAGTTAAAATATTGGGTAAAAGAAAGAGAGGTGCAAATTTTGGTAGTTGGGTTGCCTTATACTATGGATGGGAGTATCGGTCATCAAGCAGAAAAAGTGCAAGTTATTGCCCTGCGTCTCTCTCAAGCCTTAGGACTTCCTTTAGAGTATGTGGATGAACGTTTGACATCAGTAGAAGCCCAAGAACAACTCAAAACTCAAAAAGGCTTTAGTTTACGCCATGATAAAGGTCAAATTGATCGTCGTGCAGCAGCTATAATTTTGCAACAATGGTTAGATACTAGACGGAACCTAGAGTCTAACTGAGTTAAGGTTGATTATTTTTTAGTTGCAACATAGCTTTCTGGATCCGTTTTTCTAAAGCTGGATTTGTTTTAAGTTTTTGAGTAATAGAGTTAAATTCTGTCACAGTTAAACCCACATTTTCTACAAAACTCTTAGCTTTAACGCAGTAGTTGACAGCTACTTTTTGGGCATCGGGAACCAAAGAACGAAAAGTTTCTGGTTTGTTACAAATAATATCCGGTGGAGTCGTACCAAGAATAGTTTTAACAGTATTATAAGCACGCTGTCTTTCTACTTCTATATTTACAACAGCCTGAGCATATTGGTTAATTTTATTGTCAGTTAAATCTTGTGAATAAGCCAAAAAACTTCCACCTTGATAAACAGGCTGCCAAGAATAGTTATCTGGTGTAAGGCCAATCAGAATACTCACTATAGCCAGGATACTAGTAGTTAAAAAATAAGTTAAAGTTCTGTTAAGCATAGAAGGAAAACAGAATTTTAAAGCGTCTGCTGATTGTTTAAAACCACAAAACATCAATGTTGTCGCTTGAAAATTTCACTATCCCTATCTGAATCATTTGAATCTTTAATTGTTCCTTATTCTTTAATTAAGATAAAATGTCAGTAACCCAAGAGGCATTAAAAAACCTCTCTAACCCTAAGCACTACGCTCTGACCTATGTATTCTTATCACCGCCCCGTTCTCAGTGAAGCCCTTATAGCTGGACTTGATCTCAAGCCAGGAGAACATTATCTAGATGCTACAGTAGGCGGCGGGGGACATAGTAGACTGATTCTAGAGAGTGTACCTGAGAGCCAGCTAACAGCCTTAGATCGCGATGCTATGGCTATTACAGAGGCATCTGTTGTTCTGTCCGAATACAAAGACCGTGTGCAGTTCTGGCGAGGGAATTTCTCCCAGTACAATCCAGGGAATTTACGGTTTGCGGGAATTGTCGCTGATTTAGGAGTCAGTTCAGCCCAACTAGATCGTCCTGAGAGGGGTTTTAGTTTTCGTCATAAAGCACCTTTAGATATGCGTATGGATGATCGACAAGACTTGACTGCTGCCGAAATCATTAATCATTGGAGCGAAAAAGATCTAGCTGATATCTTTTACAAATATGGGGAAGAAAGACTATCTCGTCGTCTTGCTAGAGGAATAGTGGAAAAACGTCCCCTAGAGACCACTACAGATCTAGCTGAGGTAATTTTTCGGCTAGTCCCTGCTGTTTATCGTCACAGCCGAATACATCCTGCTACTCGTGTTTTTCAAGCCTTACGCATTGTAGTTAATCAAGAACTAGATGAACTAGAAAAGTTTCTGCTCAAGGCGCCTAGTTGGTTAAAAGAAGGGGGCATTCTAGCAATTATCAGCTTTCATTCTCTCGAAGATCGTCTAGTCAAACACAGTTTACGTAATAATTCTTTACTACAAGTTCTGACTAAAAAACCAATTATTGCTGACCCTCAAGAAGAAGCAGAAAATCCCCGCTCCCGTTCTGCTAAACTGAGACTAGCGCAGCGTCAGAGCGAAGCTTCATTAGTCCCCTGCACTAAACCAGCTGCCCAACGTCTAGCTAAAGGGGGTGCTAGTAGCATAGTGCTAGTAAATCCAGAAAAAACAGATAAGCCTGACCAGTCAGAAATTCGGCCTACTTTAGGATGATGTGGATCACTGCTAAAAGCCACTAGACATTGATGTTTGGTGACCGGTAATTGACCTAAACTAGGTAAAATTCGCCTGATTCCAGCTAGAATTTTCTCTTGACTCCAGTTTAAGTCACTCATAGTATGAGGGTCGGTAATAATATGACTGGCCTGTCCTAAATAAAAACTTCCATCCAGAAATTGTACTGCGCCAAGATCGACCACACTAGCTAAAGACTCTGGACTAGAATTATCCCAAAGAAATTCGGATTCAGCTTGAGTTACTCTAGACTCTAAAGCCAAGCGTTTCAGGGTTGCAGGCATCACTAGAGTATTTAATTTAAGGTTTTGTTTTTGGGGCGGGACTTTTAAGACAACAGCATGGGTAAAATAGACCTTCAGAGAAATCCCCAAACTTTGTAAGAGAGAACGACTTAAACCTCCAGCACAGACAACAGTGTGTGAGCTATAATATTTTCTCAAAGGAGTGTTCACCCCTTGTACATGGTTGTGCTGATGCAGGAATTGAGTGACTCTTTCATGGCAAATTTCGCCGCCAAGCCTTTTAAAAGCAGCTTGATAGCCCAGACATAGTTTACCTGGATGAACGTGTCCATGAGGCAATTTTAAAGCACCAGAGATAGCTTGTGGGTTCAAAAGAGGTTCTAGTTGACAGGCACTTTCAATATCTAGTAATTGCGGTAGAATGGAGCAATTGTTGTACTTACTAAGCAGATCTTGGGGGTGCTCATGTGTATCTATAGTTAATAAGAGATCTATTTCCCTAAACTCTATACTTTGCTCTAACTCATCTTCTAACTGACGATAGATTTCAAAACCTTCAGAAAAAAGGGAGGAGATTACATCATTTGTTCCGGACCAATAGGCTAGTCCGCCATAACTATAAGTTGTCGCATTATTACTAAAATTATTTTTCTCTAGTAACAAGACTCTCAATTTGTGTTTCACTAGTTCATAAGCCAAAGCCGACCCAGTGATTCCTCCCCCAATTACGATACAGTCATAGTTTATGTAATTATTCATCTATGTCACAAGTTATTTGCATTCTCTCAGCCGAAGAGATTCGCCGTACTATTACTCGTCTAGCGTCTCAAGTCATTGAAAGGTCAGATGGGCTTAATAATTTGGTTCTCTTGGGTATTTACACTCGCGGGGTTCCTTTAGCGCATCTGATCGCTCAACAAATAGAAACACTAGAACCGTCAGAAGTTCCTGTCGGTGCTTTAGATATTACATTTTATCGAGATGATTTAACACGTGTTCGCACAAGGACTCCTGCTAAAAATAAAATTCCTCTCGATTTAACAGGGAAAGAAGTTGTTTTAGTAGATGATGTTATCTATAAGGGCAGAACTATTCGAGCTGCTCTCAATGCAATAACAGACTATGGTCGTCCTAAATCAATTCGTCTACTAGTTCTAGTTGACCGTGGACATCGAGAAGTTCCTATTCATCCTGATTATACTGGCAAAAAATTGCCAACCTCTAGTGAAGAGCAAGTTAAAGTCTATCTCCAAGAAACTGATGGACGCTATGCGGTAGAGTTGATTAAGGGCTAGATTACTCCTAAAGACTATGACCAATACTCAAGAGCGTAAAGCAGATCATTTACGAATCTGTTTAGAGGAGAATGTTGAGTTTCCTAAATTAACTAGTGGTTTGGAAAATTACCGTTTTACTCACTGTTGTTTGCCAGAGTTAGCCCTAGAAGAGATAGACCTTTCTACTACTTTTCTAGGCAAATCTCTTGGTTCTCCTATTCTCATCTCCTCTATGACAGGGGGAACCTCACAAGCACAAGAAATTAACTCTCGTCTTGCTATTATTGCTCAAACTTACCGACTAGCAATGGGTGTTGGTTCTCAAAGAATAGCCCTAGAATCGCCTGAACTCTCTGAGACTTTTGCTATTCGACATTTAGCACCTGATGCCCTTCTTTTGGCTAATCTTGGCGCTGTCCAACTCAATTATACCTACGGCATAGACCAGTGCTTAAAGGCAGTGGAAATTTTAGAAGCTGACGCTTTAATTCTCCATCTCAACCCCTTACAGGAATGTATTCAAACAGGTGGTAATACTAATTTTAAAGGACTGATTGACAAAATAGCTATTGTCTGCGATAATATTCAAGTTCCTGTTATTGTCAAAGAAGTAGGTAATGGGATTTCAGCAGGGATAGCTTCAAGCTTATTAGAAGCAGGAGTAAGTGCTATTGATGTAGCGGGAGCAGGAGGTACATCTTGGGCAAGAGTAGAAAGCGAAAGAAGTACAAACTCCTTGGGGAAGAGATTAGGAGAAACTTTTGCTGATTGGGGTATTCCGACTGCCGAGTGTTTAGTACAAATACATGCTCTTTATCCTGATTTACCCCTCATCGCCTCAGGAGGACTGCGCAATGGGTTAGATATTGCTAAATGTCTCGCCTTAGGGGCTGTTCTAGGTGGTTTAGCCAAGCCCTTTTTAGAAGCTGCCTCACAATCAATGGAAACACTACATGAGACTGTACAACTCCTAGAAGCTGAATTAAAAACGGTTCTTTTTTGTACAGGTAATGCCTCTATTCAAGCTTTAACCCAGTCTAAATGTTTAAATAAAATTGTTTAGTTCTTGTTTTTACTAAATGAATAACTTCCTACCAACAGAACCTACCAACGAACTAGCCAAACAGCGCAATCGTGAAGCAGCAGAAAGAACCTTCGCTGCTTGGATTGGAAATTGTGTCACTCTAATGGGGATGGGAATTGCTATTGATCGAATTTCCGTAAATCTGCATAGGGTCTTCCCCAATGTTAATCTAGAAATTTCTCATAAAATTGCCAAAGACCTCGGCTTGAGCTTAATTGCTTTTAGCATTGGTTTATTAATTCTCGTTATGTGGCAATATCAAATCTTAGTGAAATCTCTAGCGCGGGACAATCTTTTATTCACCTCAAATACTGCCCTAATTTGGAGCATTATTATAGCAATAGGCTCCTTTGGTCTTGTTGCAGCTCTAACTGTTTTGATTAGATCTTTCTAAGGCTAGAAATAAGCCAAAACACATCACGCGATGCGTTTTAGCTTAATCTCTGGAATGACCCTAAAATAATTAGCTTGCAGATATAGCAAACCAGATAGAGCTCTTAAGTGATGTTAATTGAGCCCAAGTTAAAGATATATCGCCAGGACAACCGGGATATTTCCCAGTAGTTCTCGCACGATTCCAAGGATTATGTAAGAGGAAGGTATTAGTTGTTGGGTTATAGGAGCTGATTGCATAGGCGTGATTGTCGACAGGGTTATAGGCTACACCGTTAGCAGGAGCAGGAGTAACAGGAACATAAAGGTTCCCAGTATAATCGTTGACACCTAAATCCACTATTTGATGATTATTGAGATCAGCAATTACCTGAGCTTGGGTCAGAGAAGACGTACTCCAGGTCTCATTGACAGGAAGATTAGTTATCTGTTGAATCACAGTCCCAGGATCTCCTCCTACAATCGCGTTATAACTGTTTCCAGTGAACTCGGCATAGGCTTTTTCTGCTAAGTCTGGCCATATATTACTGGCGTTATTTACATTGACCCAGTTAGTATCACTGCCAGCATAATGACCAGCAAACATAATATTGCCCGAAGCATCGGTTGGTAAGGTATTATCAACTGTTACATATTCTGGGTTTCCACTGGAATCATAAAAGCGTACAGTGTAAGTATTATCACCATTGTTAATAAACATATTGGTGATATATTGAGGCTTTTGCTGGGCAATAGAAGAAATTGTGGATATAAAATAACAATCTCCTAAACGTCCCTGTGTAGGATCACTGGCCTGAGGTCCGTTACTGCCAAATAAAGATCCTTGAGCCGCTTTATATACATAAGTATTGCCATCGCCGATATTAACGTTGGGGTGGACTGTCCCTAAAAACCACTGATTAAGTAAATTGTCTAACTGTGTTGCCGTAGTTCCAACAGATATTCCAGGAACGCTCTCTATTGTATTCCCATTGACAACATAATTAGACAAAACATAGACATAGTTCTGCATGCCTAATAAGGTTTGTCCGTTTTTGACAATAGTTTGTAAATCTGACAACTCAGTACTATTAATTACCCCTTTATTTTCGCTTTCTACTTCTTTGAAAAGAGAAATCATGTCATTGCGAGTCAATTTACCATCTGTTGTAAATAAAGAAGTGACTGTACTTTGAATACTTGGATCCTGTAGGGTGCTGTTTACCCAACCTAAAACAGTGGGAGTAAAGCTAACTTTTTCCGTTGATATATTATTTGTTGTATTGCTTTCAGAGACAGTATTAGTAGCATTAGTTTGAGCTATGAGATAGTAAGTTCCTGCTGCTAGAGAACCATTGAAAGTCAAAGAGGGGGAATCAGTTTTAGACGCTCCTGGCGCTAAACTACTAATATTGTCAGTACCTATCAAGGTGGCGGAACTGGGACTATATGTTGACTGGCTAGATAGATAAAAATTAGTGACACTGGCTCCTGCATTGGCATTACCTATATTTTTAACAGTATATGTTAATTGAAAAGGTGTACCTGCAACTATCCCAACCGTACTAGGAGTCGTAAGGCTAGTGATAGTTAAATCAGGTTGTGTTAAGGTAATACCCTGAGATTTTGTATTGCTAGTTACAGTAGTAGTGGTACCAGAAGTAGTGGCTTGAGATTGAGCTAGAAGATAATAGCTACCTGCTGGCAGATTGCCATTGTAGGTAAAAGAGAGGGAATGAGTTACAGATTGTTTAGCATTTATGTTACCTACATTGTCAGTCCCTAGCAAGGTGGCTGAACTATCTATAGTTGTTTTGCTAGAAAGATAAAATTTAGTGACATCTCCTGTCGCATTAGTTATTGTATCTCCAATTGTGTATTTGATGCCCAGTTGTATAGCTCCATTGCCTAGTACCGCAGAAGTCGGACCAGTTAAGCTACTTATACTTAGAACAGCAGGTTTCACTACTGTAGTTGCTGAAGAAGTTACTCCACTACTACTAACTTTTGGAGGAGTAATTATGTCACTTACAAGTACATTAGAGTGGGCATGTAGAGGGCTTGGATTACTGTTTGTTTCCAACATAGTTTTTTTGGGTATTTAAGTTAATACTAATGTCCGATTACATAAGTGCAAATCCTGATTTTTCTGACCACAGGGCAGTCCACGACCACTGGGGTAGGACTAGCGGCGGCGGACTAGCGTCCCAACGGGACTAAGTGCCTACGGCACTGCTAAGGACATTCCTCGTTACGCTACAACTTAAATTCTAAAACCTATACGGGGCACAGATTTATATAGTTTTTAGTACAGAATATCATGTAAGAATCTACGATTCAAAAACTGCTGTAAGTCCCACTTAACAATTTACCCAATATTGAAACATAATTCATCAGTGTATCTAACATATTTAGCTCGTCAAAAATATCCGTATATTTACGGTTAAATAGACTGTTATTTTTTGAGATTGAATCCGTATATTTACAGTTAAATAGACTATTATTTTTTGAGATTAAACAAGATAAACAGCTTAACTATGTGGCAGAAAAAGCTTATAAGATTCGTTATCCATGATAATGTTATAGCCCAACCACATCAATACAAAGGGAAAAATCTTACTCGCATAACGGCTTAGTACGAGGGAGATACCAGGTTGACGAGTCAGATTATAGGACAGGAACAGCCAAGTACAATCAACCAAATAGATAACGGGTATAATTACAGCAAGCGCTTGAATTGAACTACTAGCAAATAGGGGAATATAAATACCAAGATTGTTGCCACCGTTAGAAAGCGTTACCGCAGAGACGTTATAGGTCTCTCGATCGCGGATTACGTCCCAAAACGAACGCTTGCGAGAATCAAATCCTTTATGTTTAGCATTTCTTATAAGATTCTCTGATTTATCCTCATCAGGAGCCTTCCTAAGGTTCCACAAATTATTCAAGCCAATAAGTATAGGTAAAATCCCTAGTAGACCTATCCAAGTTGAGTCGACCACTAACCCTAAGAAGAAACCCAGCATACTTACGGCTATCAATAACGTAAGCCCTAGAAGTTCACCGACTATAACATGTTTAGGGCGAAAAGTACGATTTACCTCACTAAAAAAGCCTGTTAGATAAATATTATCGTCAAATGTTGTTGCTACAGCAGTAGCTATACCTATTTTGATCGTGTCAATTAGCCAACTCATCGAAGACCTCTCTCAACAGATATCTGATAACCAAAACAAAAGATCGCTCAACTTTAGTAACTAGTCCCGTAACATTAAGTAATGTAAATATGAGAATGGGAGATTCGCACATTAGATCTAACTTGACTCCTGAATTTTTTAAACTAAATTTAACTAGAATGTTGTACAATAAGCACATCTAATTATGACAGTATTGTACAACAGGTTTAAATAAAAAAACTGTTTTGATTACAGCAAATTGTAATCTCTACGTTTCTCACTCTACGAGAACTACGTAACGTCAGAGTGAATCTACGATACAAATGAACGAGATAAAATGCGTTCAACCCATGCGGGGAACCCCGCCCCCCAGTGGTTTTGATCTGATTAAGCTAAAACGCACTTCTTCGACATACTAGTATTTATCTCCTGCCTCCTGCCTTCTGCCACCCTCCGGGCGGCTACGCCCACCTGCCTTTTCAAAGTATGATCAAACATATGCTTGAACCTATAAGTCAAAACATCCTACGATTGTTCAGATCAGCCCGTTCTAAATCAGCCTTTTACAGGTTTGCAGTCCTATTTTGTATCGGCATTGTCTCAATTTTGTTCTTGAGTCTGACGGATAACAGTTATACTGTTGCCGCATGGAGCTCGGACAATTCTCCGTCCCACCCTGTCAAGCACGTCGATTTTCCGAAGAACCCCTGCTAAAACGCATCGATGATGCGTTTTAGCTTACTTTAAATTAGTCCAAAACCATCTAAAGATCGCTGTAAATTGCAATAAATGCAGCTAGTCCAATAACAATTAAGGCTAGAGCGACAATTAATCCTAATGAGAAATTAGAAATATAAATATAAGGAGATTGACGAATATGCTTAAGTTCTCGATCATGCTGCACAATAGCCATTATGAGGGCAAAGATACCTAAAAAAATAAAAGATAATCCCAAAAATTTAGATAGTCTAACAGTATTGGCTTGCTGATTTAAAGTTTTAATAGCAGAGACAATACGATCTATCCCAAAACCAAAACTAATCAAGGATAGACTAGTACGAATCCAAGCCATCAGAGTTCTCTCAGCCGCATCACGATTTCTTTTTTTTGCCAATTCCACTGCGGGCGGCTCAGGCTGATAACTACTATATTCATGTTCTTTTGGCATATTAATTCCTCAATTCTTCATTTAAGCTTTTATGCTTTTCTTGTAATTCCAGTTGTTTTTCCAATTCTTGATTGAGAAAGTAATTTAAGAAAGTTCGGATAATAGCAATGAGAGCAAGTCTAACTAAGGCGTCTAAAGAAGGAGCAATAGTTGTGGCCAGAATATCTGCGCCCAACTGAAATTCTAAAGCTAGTGCTAACCAAGAACCATAGTTAATTCGTAATTGAATAAAAGGAAATTCACTATAACGACGACGACTTAGCTTAAATGCTAGTTGTAAGGTTTTAACTAAACCAAAAATAACACATCCTACAGAAATTGTCTCTAAACAAAACTTGCCAAGTTTGACGATTTCTTCTAGTACAATATCCATCTCTTTTGACCATTCCATAATTTCCCAATAGGTTTATCGTGTTTAATCCCAGTAAGCTAAAACTTATTTAAAATGCCTTTTAGCTCTTTTGTATGGTGTAGGGGGAGTGGGAGGAGTTTCGAGTACGCAACTTACAGCAGCTTGAGACCAGATAAGCTACAAAACTAGGGGGTGGGGTTCCCCGCATAGGTTTTGGTTTTTACAGCAATTTGAGACCAGACAAGCTACAAACCTAGGGGGCGGGGCTCCGCCCCGTATGGGTTTTGGTTTTTAAGTTGTGGCCTAACGAGATTTACATTTGCTGTAAATGCTCACTAGCTTAGAATATATACGTATAAGATTATACTACACTCTATCGTTCTTAAAGTTGCTTATTCTTTCCCTCTTCCCCAAAATTGCTAATTAAAGGAGTCTAGATAATGATATTCTGAATTATGGGTTATCAGTGGAAGCCTTACAAGAATCTAAAAAAGAATGTTACCACAAAAAAGACAAGGAAACCAGGAATAAGTTATGAAAGTTGGCGATCGTGTGCGTGTTATCCAATCTGTTCTTGTCTATCATCATCCTCAACATAAAAAAGAACCTCTGGATCTCAAGGGGTTAGAGGGGCAGATTGTCAATATTCTAAATGACTGGCATGGTCGACCGATTAGTGCTAATTTTCCTGTTGTTGTAGAATTTGAAAAGAAATTCAAGGCTCATTTACGTGAGCATGAATTTGAAGTTATTGAGTAAATATTTCTCTAGTAATTAATTCTAATCTCTGTAATGCTTTCAGAGAGCCATAGATTAAATGTGCAGCCTCTAATGGTTGTTTAATTAGTGCTATGGCTAATTGATAAGGGTTTAATTCTCCTTTTTCATTTATAGCCTGATTTACCTCAGGTATATTCTGTTGATAGTTATCGCTAATTACACGCAATACACTAACAGATTTATCCTGATACTTTTCTAGAATATAATAACTTTCCATATCCACTACTTGGGCATACTGAGATAATCTTTTTTTCTCACTAGCTGTGCAAATCACTCGCTCACTAGTCAGTCCTTCTACTTGCTTAATCTTCTCATTTAAGTAAGGCGTACAGGTTAATTGATTTTTAATTAGTTGACAAAAACAACAACTTGTGTAACTGACAATATCCCCTACATCAAGTCGAGGAGAGAGACTCCCTGCGACTCCCATAACTAGAATAGATTCTTCTTTTATGTTAATGGTCTTCAAGTACTCTTTGCTTCCTTTCCCGAGTGGAACAGGGACTACCCTAGGCGAATCCCCTTTTGGTAATCCCTTACAGACAGCCTGATATTCTCTCCCAGAGGGAACTATGATTACCTGAAATTGTGCAGTCATTTGTCTTGAATAATGGAGCCGAGCAGAGTTGAACTGCTGTCCAAATCGGGTATTAGCTGTCCGTTCGTTCACAGGTTTAGCTCATCTAACCCTCAGAGCGGGAACCCTCAATTATCCCAGAGGATGGGATTCTCTGATTAATCTTAGCCTACAGTCCACCAGAGATAACTTATAGGAGCGTCCGTTGGGGGTTGGTCTACAGTCCTTAACGGAGTCAAACCGTAGACGCTCGGATCAATTTTTAGATCTTAGGCAGCAACAGTTGCAGCTTTACGAGCAAAAGGAACGATGTTGTTCGCAGTTACGTTTTTTTTGAGTCCGGTATTTACAAGAGAAGACTCACTCTTGACCTGCATCACGGGGGAGTGTTCGCCAACCTGTCGAAACCGTTACGGCCCCTCGCTATTTCTTTAGTATAAAAGATATTTTCCAGAATGACAAGGGGTAAAATATTTTAACTAGATTTTTGCCTGACAAAAAGCTTCATAGTCTTTCTGTACCTGCTTAAAGTAAGTTTGGGCATAGGCGAGAATTTCTTTTTGCCACTCTGGCTGGTGTGCCCAATCCATTAAACGATCTGGTATATCAGATCCTTGTCTGCCGGCACTGCGTAATTGTGCCCAAGCTGTTAAGCTACCCATAGTCTGGAGAAGTCTTTCTAGACTTTTTTTATCACACTGTTTTAAATTAACCCTATCTTCGAGAGGCTGAAGTTCTCGCAGTAGATAGGAGGTCTTGCCATCTTCTACATGGAAAAGATAAGCAGGGGGAGTAGCTTGCATTCTTTTTTTGATGGTTAAACAACGTTTAGCTTGACTAGACCATTGCGGTTGGGGGACTTGTAGATAAGGTGCTAAAGAGGAATTAGGCTCAACTTTCAAATCTAGGAAATAGTTTTTGTTGGGAGATCCCTTGCCTTCTACTAAAATGACATAACGTTCCAGTCCTAAACTCCCCGTTCCGGCAATACGATGAGCCACATCTAGGACTTTAAAAAAATCGGGATGAGATCTTTTAACAGCAATACTTTCAATTAGCCTAGTTACCTTATCATATTCAGACTTAGTAACTGAATTAGTGCGTTTATTGTCAATTTTCAACTGGCGCTGACCATTTTTTAGGTTTGTTCGTCCATTGAGAAAATCTTCTCGTTTGCGTTCTTTTAGACTGGTTAATAAGTCTTTGATTAATCCGTCAGCTGTTTCTGGTTCAACTGTATAAACATGACCTATAGAGAGAGCTTCAACATAGGCATTTAAAGCAGACTCAGATAAAGCCTCTGCTTCAGTTTGGGGTATTTTTAGAGTCTGCGCGGCTAAGAGAATACTAGTCAGAAAGCGGGCGATCTCCCAAGTACAAGGAGCCAGAACTGCTTCATCAAAATCATTCAAATCAAAATAGACTAGGCGATTATCTCCCTTGAAACTGCCAAAGTTTTCTATGTGTAAATCTCCACAGATCCAAGTCAGTGGGGCACTATTAAGGGGAGAGTCACTCGGCCAATCTTCATAGAATATATGACAAGTCCCGCGAAAAAAGGTAAACATATCGTTCCTCATCGCTTTGTATTTTAGTTCTAGTAAAGATTCTAAACGACCTTGATTGAACTGTTGGATTCTTTGGACAATATCAGGCGGCATCTTTAAGGTTCCTTTTTTTGTGGCTATTGGGAGCAAACTGCTTTCAGTTAATCAGCTACAAACACATTACTGCGGGCAAATGCTTCCTCTTCAGGGGTAAAGTAGGGAGCCTTATCCACAAGTTCAGGATTAAAAGAATATGTCTCTTGGAGGAAGTTGGAGTTGATGATAGCTGATTCTAAATCTTTGATATGATTTTGGGCAACTATGACTGCTTCTTGAATGCCCTGAAGATCCCCTTTAGAGACCAATGTTTGTAACGTTGTTCTCACTCCAGCCAGACGTGAAGCCGCTCTGAGTACGCTATAAAGGCGGTAAATAAACTCAGTTGAAATGTTGTCTTGCTTGAGAACCTTAGTACGAGCTAACTCTGCGTCAAGGCTAGGCCAATAACGGGTGGTGTAGAAGGCTTTCTCATCCTTGTGATACCATTCCTCCGACCGAGCAATAGAAGATGATACTGTATTATGTAACTTCCAGAAGAATAGACGTAGAGAAGCCCCATCTACCACAGAAGAGAGTTTGGCTTCTAGGGAAACTTCAAAGTTAGTTAAATGAATGTCCCGTCCCAGCAAGAGGTATTCTACTGGGTACATGTCTACCTCTTTATTTTGGACAACATACATATTGAGGTGATGACGACAGTAAGGGCAAGGGTACATTGTGGCAAAAAGCTGGAAAAAATCTTTAAAGATGGCTACTATAGCTTTCTGTTCTTCCAGTGTCTTTGTAGAGGCAATCTCAGCACTAGTATGGAAGAAGCGCCACACCGCAGGACCAATATAGTAGGGGAAGCTCACCCGCATCTGTGCATCTTTTACATCACTACGACCAACATATACATCAATGAATGATATATATTGTGAGAGTGTGCCAGACTCCCGCCCAAACTCCTCACGCTCGCGTCGTTTCTGCACACCATTAAGGTAATGTCTTGTCAGGTTCCATGCCTGCTTCAGCATTAGCTTCTCTTTTGGTGTACAGTTCGGAAAACCTTCTGCTACATCCGATCCATAGTGCTTAAACTCTCCCGCAGCCTTGACCGACTCATACCATTCATTTAAAGCTGACTCATTAGGTATCGTGTTACTGGGGATCTCTACTGCTTTGGTAATACTAAAGGCGGCTAGCAGTTTGGGCATAAAATCCTCATACCAATAGGCTACAGGCATCATAGACCCATCTACTTCTTCAGCTGCGTTAGACAGAATAACACGGTTCCATTTTTTTAAATATTCTCTTGGCTGTGAGTCTGAAGTTACTGATGAGGGAGCCATCTCCTCATTGAGTTCCATTTTTCTCAGTCTGTTCAGTTCATTAATAGCCAAGACCCCTTCAGCCACATCACGGAAGCTTAAACTTTTCTTTTTCAGGGTAATAGCAAACTCAACCCCTGCGGCAAATTTTTGCTTAACAGTTGCCGACTTACCACGTGCCTCTAAAATGGCTTTTTCCTCAGCCGACATTTCTGGGGTCTTTTCTATTGTTTTCCAGTTTTTAATACGTTCTTCGAGTCGGCTATACTCATTGGTGATTGAGGTAACCACTTCATCTAATAGAGGATGGACAGCTTCTTCTACTATCCCTAACCCTTTATACAGTTCAATAGCCCTTTCAACAAACTTAACAAAGTCAGTAATTCTATATGGTAGTTTCTTTACCCTGAGATGCGTTTCGTGGTTAGCTGAAAAACTCTCACGGAAACATCGATAAGCTGCACCTTGAAGCAGACGAAATAGACCTATCTGCATCTGGAGAGGGGAAGTCCCCGCCCTTTGCTCCTTAATAGATGGCTTGCTAACTGGTTGCGCGGTCACTTCTTCTGATTTTAGCTTTGTGGTTGCCGTTGAAGTAATATTAGAACTGCTGACCTTGTTTGGTGACTTGATGGGTGAGTCTTTATAGCCAGTTGTTTCTTGTGACTCTTCTGGTACCAGCTTACAAAACTCCTCAAAGTTTATAGAGCCATCTCCATCCTCATCAATCTCCTTGATCATTTCATCGAGTTCTTCATCAGTCAACCCAAACTGACTCATCACTGGCTGCATTTCTTCTGTAGTAATTTGACCATTCTCGTTCTCATCAAATACACTGAAGGCTAGACGTAGACGGCTTTTATGATCTCCTTCCTTAGAGACTATCAAGGCTTTGAACTCCTCAAAGTCGATATTTCCTGACAAGTCAATATCCACCTCTTTAATAAGGTCTCGCAGTTCGGTGTCACTAGGACTCTGCCCTAAGGAACGCATGACAGATCCTAGTTCTTCTGTTGAGATACTGCCGTTCCCATCTTCATCAAACTTCTTAAAGGTTTCCCACAGTTTCTCAACCTGATTATCATTGATCGCTTCTATGTTTGTCATAAATCAATTATTTATTTTTTCAAAACTAATTTTAGAGCAGTTTGTTAACATATAAGCCACAAAACCAAGGGGCGAAGCCCCGCAGGGGTTCTAGCTTTTTCGTTGTAACATAACGAGGTCAAAATTAATTTTAACTAAAAAGTGGTTTTTTAAACATTGCTGAAAAATTGCTCTAGGTTCCGACCATAAACCCAAGAGTTGCCAACGTCTTTAACGTTTTTCTAAAGCGGATGAGGAAATTTGTGTCATAAATTTTTTAGTTATAATGTTCTTAAGTTCTGTTATTTTTTGCTAAATCTAGCAATTTTTAACAATTCTTAATATTATGAGATAGTAGATAAAAAAAAAGGATCATAAATGACGACTATTTCCTTCGTGAAAGAAAATAAAGATATTGTAGTAGCGCAGGGAGCCAACTTAAGAGCAAAAGCCATCGAAAATGGTGTAGATATCTATACCCTCAGTGGAAAATTAATGAACTGTGGTGGCAATGGTCAATGTGGAACCTGTATAGTAGAAGTAATAGAAGGAAAGGAAAATCTCTCAGCAAAGACAGACTTTGAAGTCCGCAAACTCAAAAAGAAACCTGATAGTTATCGCCTAGCTTGTCAAACCCTTGTAAATGGTCCAGTTCAAATAAAAACAAAACCCTAATGGGGCATCTAAATTACAAGAGCTAGGTTAGGCGTTTTAAGAATGTTTAATTTTTACGTGCCTTTTCGCTTAGTTATGCTTAGAATAGCAGAAGGAATATCTAAAATAAACAAGGGAGATGGGAGAATCTGGTAAGTAAGAATGCTGAACTTTTCCCGCTCTTATCGAATTTCTCAATGGCAGGTTTGAGGTACCCTGATGACAGAATCACCCCAATCATCCCCAGAAAGAAACCAAAACCCGAAAAAGGGAAAATTAGTAGGAGCGATGACAGGACTGTCACTACTGACAGGAGTGGGCGGAGTAGTTTACTGGTACGGACAAAATTTTGTCTCTAAGCAACTATCTCCCCTCGTCTCCAAAACCCTAACCGAACTACTGAACAGACCAGTACAGATAGGAGAGGTAACAGGAATATCTCTCAATCATCTAGAATTTGGCACAAGCAAAATACTGCCAACCAAAAATGATCCAGATCAAATCACAATCCCCAAAATTACTGTTAACTTCAATCCACTAGAAGCTATCTTCCGGCGACAAGTTAACCTCGAAGTAACTGCAGTTCGTCCAGAGGTTCTATTACAGCAAGCTGCTAATGGGAATTGGTTAGCAACACCACCCAATCTACCCCAACCAGGAGGGAAAGAGAGTCCGATCAAAATCGGATTGAAAACCCTACAAATAGAAGACGCCGACATCACCATCAGGGCAAGAGACCTCCAAAAAAACTTAAACCCACCAGTTCAAGTAAAAGTTACAAACGGCAACCTACAACTTACCGATTTTTCTGGCAGCAGCAAACTAGACTATAACTTAACAGGTAACCTATCCCAAGGCGACTTACAAATCAGAGGACAAACTAACCTCAATAACTTTACAACAGCGATAAACCTAGTAAGCGATAATTTAGCAGTTAAAGAAGTAGCCAAGCTTGTGCCTTTACCTCTTACCATAAAAAGCGGCAACCTGAAAACAGATCTCCAACTTGACTACAATCCTACTAAACCCATTCAATTAACAGGAACCGCAGAAGTCAACAAAGTTACAGCCCAATTAAAAGAAATTCCCCAACCAGTCACCAATGTCCAAGGATCTTTTAAATTTGCTGGCTCAAGTATTAAATTAACTGATGGAGTGACAGCAGAATTTGGCAACATCAAAGCCAAAACAACAGGTAATGTAGATTTAGTCAAAGGATATCAATTAAACCTACAAACAGAACCCTTCAGCATCCCTGATAGCCTAAAAACCCTGAAAATTCAAGCTCCCTCTTTAGTATTAAAAGGGCAAGCCAAAGCGCAAGTACAACTGACAGGAGAACTAGAAAAACCCAAAATAGATCTCCAGATGGAGTCTACTAAAGAAGCCATAAAAATTGATAAAATCTCCTTAGCTAAATTTAAACTGAAAGCCAGCTTCAAAGACTCTCATCTCAAACTACAACAACTAGAAGCTGTTCCCACTATTGGTGGGATAATACAAGGAACAGGACAAGCGACGCTAGCACCTACTAACCAATCTAACTTTAGTCTCAACTTTACAGCTAAACAAATACCAGCCGACTCCATAGCCCGAATTTACGCTCTAAACTTACCCACTAAAATAGGACCAGTCCAAGGGCAAGGACAAATAAAAGGCAACCTAGCCAAAATAGATACTGTAAAGCTCACTGGTAACCTGCAGACCAGTGTAGCAGAAGGGACAGTTAATCTCAATAACATACAATATCAGACTAAAACAGGAATTTGGCAAACAGATGTAAAGGCCGAAAAAATACAACTTGCTGCCTTTAACTTACCGATTACACAAGGTACAGCCAAAGCCAACCTACAGGTTAAAGGAGCTTTTTCTAGGAACCTAGCCCAAACTTTAGAAGTTAAAGGAAATGCTAGTCTCGCTCTGCCAGGGGGCAAAGTAAATGTACCAAACATTCGGGCAAAAAATGGGCACTTGGTAGCTAATATAGAGACAAATAATTTACAGATAGCTGGACTAGTCCCCTCTCTTCCCCCACAAATAAAAGGCTCTCTCAAAAGTAACCTCTCTGTCAGTGCCTCTTTAGAAAAGCCCAAAGAAACCCTGAAAGTACAAGGAAGCGCAGCCTTGGCTTTACCTGAAGGCCAAGTTAAACTTAATCAAATATCTTTAGATCAAGGACGCTGGAAAACCCAAATAAAAGCAGAAAATATTGCCCTAACCCCTTTTGTACCTAAAATTCCTGGTTATCTCAATAGTGAATTGAACTTAACAGGTTACCTCGATGACCCCCTAAAAACAATCCGAGGAACTGGATCAGCCTTCTTAGACTCCAGAGTTGGACAAGTTAGAGTAAATCATATTAATCTAGCAGGTAGCAATTTTCAAGCCCAAGCTAACCTACAAAATATCAAACTAGCTACTTTTTCTCCCGAGTTGAGAGGAAAATTAAACGGATATGTACAACTACAGGGAAATCTAGCCAAATTAACCCCCCAAGGAATACAAGCACAAGGGGATCTTAACTTTTCCCAAGGAATTAGTCTAATAGAACATCCTTTAGATACCAGGTTTAGCTGGCAAGGAAAACGCCTAGAACTGCAAAGAGTAACGGCTGAAGGACTAAATGTCAAGGGATGGCTAGATATAGATGCAGAGAAACTAAATCAAGGGATCTCGGCTTTGAGAGAAGTTTCCTTAGATATAGTAGCAAAAAATCTCAATCTAAAAAACTTGTCCGCATCCCTACCCTCTACCCACTACCAGATCCCCCCTTTTCAAGGCTGGTTAGACTTTACAGGAGGAGTGAGAGGGACTCTTAAAAAACCATATATAGAAGGTAATATAGCTCTACAAAGAGGCCTTGTCGGACCACTGACTTTAGACCCAGTATTAGAAGGAACAGTGAGAGTTAACCCCAAGGCAGGAGTTAACTTAAAACTAAGTGGAAAAAGAGATAAGATAGCTTTAGCTCTTGATTCTAACTATCAATTACAAGCAGTTGATTTACAGTTAGAACTGGTCAAACTTACAGGAAGAAAACAGCAGAGTCAAATAGATTTACAAGTAAATCATTTATCTTTAGCTTGGCTAAAAGAATTAATTCCCTATAGTCCAATAGCTTTAGACCCCAACATAAAAGCAATAGCTTTAGACGGAGATTTTTCAGGGAACTTTAAAATTGACTTAGGCAAACAAGAGTTAATTACTGATCATCTCCAGATTACTGATCCTATCTTCGGAGCAATAAAGGGCAAAAGTTTTACAGCAGACGTCAGCTTTATTAATGGGGATCTCACCCTCTCTAAAGGACTATTCAAAATAAATCAAACTGAATACCAACTAGATGGACTGTTACAGACTAAAAAAGATTTAGCCTTTCAGGCTAATGTTAAAATCAAGCAAGGCCAAATTCAAGATGTGCTCCAAACTCTCCGAGTATTTGAACTGAGTGATTTTTCACATCTTTTAAACCCTCCCAAATTTGCTAAAGCCAATGAGTTATTTAAACAAGATCAAGCAACAAATCAACCTTTATTTAATCTCGGCAGAGTAGATGTACCTATAATCTATCAACTGAGACGCTATTCAGAAATAAGAACCTTATATAACTTACAACAAGAAAAGAATAAACTGGCCTCTTTCCTACCAGAATTAAGTAAATTAAAAGGAAACTTTGATGCAGCAGTAAGTGTCAGTGGTTCCCTCAAACAGCAAATAAACGCTCAATTTGATTTTAATGGTCAAGACTGGCAATGGGACCATATAAATATTAAGGAAGTAGTGGCCAAAGGACAGTTTGATAAAGGGAACTTGCAGCTAGAACCAGTCAGAATTCAAGTAGAAGACAGCCTTGTTTCCTTTGTTGGCAATCTAAATAATAATAAACCAACAGGACAACTACAAATAGAAAAAATTCCCCTCTCCCTGCTTGACAATTTTGTACAATTGCCGGCTAATTTAACTATTGGGGGTAGTCTCAATGGGAAATTTATACTAGCAGGAACAAGTGACAATCCGCAAGTTACCGGAGAAATGAATATCCTGAATCCAAACATCAACCAAATGCCACTAGAATCAACAGAAGGGACTTTTACTTATAACAATAGTCGTCTAGACTTCAATGCTAATAGTGTTTTAGCATCGGGAACGCCTCCTTTAACACTACAAGGCAGCCTTCCCTATAGGTTACCTTTTGCCAAAAAAATGCCTGATAGTAAAGAATTCGCTTTGAATGTCAATGTGCGTGATAAGGGCTTAATGATACTGAATATCTTAACTAGAGAACAGTTACGCTGGCTTAGTGGCCATGGTCAAGTTGACCTGTCAGTTAAAGGCTCTTTGAATTCTAAACAAAAAATTTCTGATTTAACAGCAGAGGGAGCAATTGAACTAAAAGATGGAACAATTGCTGCTGAATATATTCCTGATGCGCCCTTAACTGAGATCAATGGCAAGATTAACTTAAACATTGATCAGATCGATGTGCAAGAACTGACAGCCAAATTGAGTGGCTCAAGTGTAAAAGTGGCAGGAAGTTTACCATTGAAAAAGAGAAAGATTGTCGTATCTAAGCCTTTAACAGCCGATTTTGAGGGTTTGGCTTTTAACATTAAAGGACTCTATAAGGGCGGACTACAAGGAGAGTTAATAGTCTCAGGAACAGCCCTAAATCCTCGCTTAGGTGGTAATATTAATTTTTCTGATGGCGAAATATTTTTAGGCTCTCTTGTAGGAAGTCAAGGAAGTAAAGTCAACCCAGGAACAGAACCTTCTTCGGCAGGAGCAGCCCTAGAATTTAACCAATTAGAATTGAACTTAAAAAATAATATACAGCTAACTCAATCACCTATTTTGAGTTTTAATGCCATCGGTGGCTTAACCCTCAATGGGACTTTAGAACAGCCCCGTCCTAAAGGCAAAATTCAGTTAAAAAATGGTCTAATTAATCTCTTTGCTACACAATTTCGTCTAGCCGGAGGAGACAAAAACACAGCGACCTTCTCGCCCGTTCGGGGTCTTGATCCCTACCTCAATATTAGTCTATTTACTTCAGTCTCTGAAACACAGCGCAGTCTTGTCCGTGCTGACCCTCTCTCTTCGGAAGTTAATAATACTTTTAATGCTAATGCAGACAGTTTCCAAACAATTCGGATCCAAGCTAAAGTAGACGGATATGCTAGTGATTTACAGCAAAGTATTCGACTTACTAGTTCTCCCTCTCGTAGTACAAATGAGATCGTCGCTTTACTCGGAGGAGACTTTATCAATGGGGCTAGTGATCCTACAATAGGCTTAGCCAGTTTTGCTAGTTCTGCCCTTTTCGGAAATTTTCAAGAAAGTTTACGTTCGACTTTAGGCTTGAGTGAATTTCGGGTTTCCCCAACTCCATTAATCAATCCTAAAGACAGGACTAATGGAAGTCAGATAGGTATTGTGGGTGAGGTAGGGATAGATCTTTCGCCTAGTTTGTTCTTTTCAGCACAACAAATTCTGAATGTTGATCGTCCTGTTCAGTACGGCTTACGTTATACTATAAACGACAATTTTTCTTTTCGAGGTTCCAGTAATTTTACAGATGAAACTCTAGGGGTTCTCGAATACAAAATTCGCTTTTAAAGCTCAAAATTTCAACCTTTCAGAAATTGAGGACGTATTTGTTGGGTATAGCTCAAAATTTCCTTAAGAGTAGCCCAATCTTCTTTTTCAATGACATCAATCATCTCATCTAAGACTTGACGATAGTTCACTAAAGAATTTAACAAAGCAGAACGATTATAACTGCCCATCATCAGACCTAACTCAGGGTTACCTCCTCCCACTCGACTAGTATCTCTAAAGCCAGAACTAGCTAACTTCTGTCTTAAAGTTAAAAGTTCTGGTTCGGCTTGTTCAGACACGGTTTTTAACAAAGCTGCACTGAGTATGACGGGTAAATGAGAGATCCAAGCGACTGAGCGATCATGGTCTGCAGGCGTAGTTAAATAGATTAAGCTGCCCAATTCTTTGATTATCTGTTGCAGACAGTCTACAGCCTCTTGTGGAGTCTCTTCTATCGGTGTTAGGACGTAGGGCGCATTCTGAAAAAGATTATATTGCGCTGCTTCTATTCCTCGTTCTGCAGTACCAGCCATGGGATGACCGCCGACAAAATTCCGCCATAAACTAGCACACTCCTCTACTATAGTTCCTTTCACTGAAGCAACATCAGTGACAATGGTTTCCCGATAGAGATAAGGTAACAGTCCCTCTAAACTAGGCACTATCGATGCTATTGGGGTGCATAAAAAAATCACCTCCGCCTCTTGTAATAAAGCTAAATCAGTACTAGCTTCATGACAGACCCCTTTAGCGACTGCTAGGGTGCAGGTGTGAGAGTTTCTGCTCACTCCTAACACAAGATAACCCTTCGCCTGTAAATCCAAGCCTAAGGAAGCTCCAATTAAGCCGAGACCAACTATCCCGAGAGTTTTTTTAATCACTATATCTCTGCAAGGGCTTGACGTACTTGTTGAAGTTGTTCTTTGGTTAATAACTGACGTAAAGTCCCGACAATTGTTCTCGGATCTAGCGGCAGTAGTATAAAAGGAACCTCTTTATTAGCTAGCTCTTCTAATCCATCACTAGCCATAATCTGATCCCCTTTCTCTGATTGTAATAAATCTCCTGCTTTTTTCAAATCTGTTAAGACTACAGGGGCTAAAGTACCATAGTTGTGTTGAGGGTTGGCGATAGCTCTTTGAGCTTTTTGTACCAGCATTTCCCATTTTGATTCTTCAGGGGCTAGCTCTTTTAATTCATCACAAAATTGCTGAAGTTCTTTCCGATTTTGGAGAGTGGCTTGCTGCTTAAAAATACTTAACATTTCTAAGAGAATATCTCTAATTTGCGATTCTAGATCAAGAAAGCTATAACTAGGCTCAGGCTCAGTAAGTACCCGATGACTAGTTAATAATTTCTCCAGATATTTCTGTAATTGAATAAAAATTGGCTCAGCGTCTTTCAGTATTTTTGCACCGTCATTGTCTTCTAGTCCTTGACTACTATCTAGTTTATCGATTAAACCTTTCAACACATCATAACCCTTTAAAAATAATTCTTCTAGATGTCCATCAACAACAATGGTATTGTCTTGAAAAACTTTAAAAGAATCTTCTAAACGATGGGCTGTTCTTTGAATACTCGTATAACCCAGCATAGCTGCGCCCCCTTTGATAGAGTGAGCGGCACGGAACATTTCTTGGACAATTTCTGGATCTTCTACTGCAGAGGAGAGTTCTAGAATGTTTTTTTCTAGTGTTTCTAGATGTTCTTTTGCCTCTTCAATGAAGTAGCCGAGAATTTTATTTTGAGCTGCGACATCCACGAAAATACCTCCTTTTTGCTGAGCACCTTAGATTATCATAAGGTCATCATTCCGTATTGTCTTACTTTGTCTAAATATCCAACACTATAGCATATTGGACTATAGTTGTTTATAGCGCACTAAATAACTTAACAAAATTAATGACACCCCCGATCGACTCCCGTGAGACCTATTCCCTATGAAAAGCATAATTAGCACAGAACAGATCTTAGCTAGAGCGAGAGAAGGTGAAGAGATTTCTGTAGAGGAAGCCATCTTACTTTTGCACAGTAGAGAGCCAAATAGTTTATTAGAGCTACAAAAAACCGCAGATCTCTTACGTAGTCAACAAGTAGGGGAGACTGTCACTTATATCATTAACCGCAATGTAAATTTTACTAACATTTGTGAGCAACATTGTAATTTCTGTGCTTTTCGGAGAGATCAGGATGAAGAAGGGTCCTTTTGGCTGAATACAGAGCAAATTTTAGCTAAAGCCTCAGATGCAGTACAAAAAGGAGCTACAGAAATCTGTATGCAGGGCGGACTTAATCCGGCTGCTAAATTACAGGGAAAAAGCTTAAACTATTATCTAGAACTAGTAAGTAGTCTTAAACAGACCTATCCTCAACTCCACTTACACGCATTTTCACCCCAAGAAATACAATTTATTGCCCGAGAAGACCAGATATCCTATCGAGAAGTCTTATTAGCGCTACAAAAGGCAGGGGTTGACTCCTTACCTGGGACTGCAGCCGAAGTCCTCAATGACCGAGTGAGAAAGATTATCTGCCCTGAGAAACTTGATACACAAACCTGGTTAGAAATTGTTTCTTTAGCCCATAGTTTGGGAATCTTTACAACTAGTACAATGCTCTGTGGACATATAGAGACTAGTAGAGAGCAGATCGAACATTTAGAGCATTTACGTCAATTACAAAAAAAAGCTATACAAGCAGGCTATCCTGGGCGCATCAGTGAGTTTATTTTGCTACCCTTTGTTGGTCAGATGGCTCCCCCTATGTTGAGAAAGAGAGTAGGTCGAGATCAGCCCAGCTTAGAAGATACACTGATTCTAACAGCAGTTGCTCGCATCTTTTTAGGGCATTTAATCCCCAACCAGCAACCAAGCTGGGTCAAACTGGGTTTAGCAGGAGCTACAAGCGCTCTCCAATGGGGTTGTAATGATTTAGGGGGAACCTTGATGGAGGAGCATATTACGACTATGGCTGGGGCGGTTGGTGGTACCTGTTTAGAGGTGGCTTCTTTGCAAGAAGCCATTCAATCTTTAGGTCGTCCCTATCGCCAAAGGACCACATTGTATGGTTTAGTTAACTAAATGCCCGAGAAATGGACTGAGAAAATAGGGAACTCTAGAGAATGGTATTGGCGAGGTTGGCGCATTCGCTACAGTTTTGCCCGACCTAACAACTATAGAGACCTGGAAAAACCGCCCCTTTTGTTAATACATGGTTTTGGGGCAGCCATAGGACATTGGCGACACAATATACTTAAGCTAGCTGAAAGTCAGCCCGTCTATGCTCTTGATCTCTTAGGGTTTGGTAATTCAGGGAAAGTTTTTACACAATACAGTATCTCCCTTTGGGAAGCACAAGTATATGATTTCTGGCGCACTTTTATTGGCTCTCCTGTTGTGCTGATTGGCAACTCCCTAGGGTCATTAGTTTCCCTTACTATAGCGGCAAGACATCCAGAAGCAGTAGCAGGACTGATTATGTTAAACATACCTGATGTGGGAGATAGAAGGAAAATGATTCCCCCTTTAATATTTCCTCTTCTGAGAACCCTAGAAAACTTAGTCGCTAATTCTTTGATTTTGCGTCCTCTTTTCTACTTTCTGCGTCGTCCCCAAACCATTCAACGCATAATAAATTTAGCTTACTTTAACCCAACTGCTATTAACGCTGAACTAATTGAGATTCTTTCTACTCCTCCCTATGATCTCGATGCTGATAGAGCTTTTTTAGCTTTAGTTCGTTCAGCAGGAAGTCCCAATTTTTCTCCTCCTGTGCGAGAACTTATTGCTCATTTAACCTTACCCATTCTCTTAATATGGGGTAAAGAAGATAAAATCATTCCCTTTCGTTTAGCCTCTAAAATATTGCAATCTGCCCCACAAATTCAATTTATCGCTTTAGATAAGACGGGACATTGTCCCCATGATGAATATCCCGATCTTCTTAATTCTCTTTTACAGGATTGGTTAAGGGAGCAGGGTTTTTAAGTTAAAATTATGAATCAAATAAAAATTAAACATTTCGGACCTCTCAAAGATGGCTTGGCAGAAAATGACGGTTTTATAGATATTAAGAAAGTAACTATTTTCATTGGTAATCAGGGAACAGGTAAAAGTAGTGTTGCTAAGTTAATTTCAACGTTGAGTTGGATAGAAAAGGCTTTGTATCGTGGAAATTATACAGAAAAATATATAACAGGCTATAACCGTTTTATCAAAGAATTTTGTAATTACCAAAATTTAAAAAATTATTTTTTACCAGAAACTGAAATTGAATATCGAGGACATGCGTATAATATTCAATATAGTGATAGTAAATTAAGTATAAATAGAAATAACACCAAGCAATATAAAGTACCTAAAATCATGTATATACCAGCAGAGCGAAACTTTTTGAGTGCGGTAAGCCAGCCTGAAAAACTCAAAGGTCTCCCTCTGTCTTTATATACTTTTTTAGAAGAATTAGAACGTTCACAACAAGAATTGTCAGGTAGTTTAACACTGCCAATAGACAATACAAAGTTTGAATTTGACAAAAGTAATAAGATTTCACACCTTGTAGGAAATGATTATAAAATAAGACTCTCAGAAGCTTCAAGCGGTTTTCAATCTTTTGTCCCTTTATTTTTAGTTTCTAGAAATATTGCCCTATCTATTAATAAAGAAAAAGATAGCTCCATAAAAGAACTAAGCATGGAAGAACAAAAAAGGCTAGAAGCAGAACTTAAGAAAATATTGTTAAATGAAAATTTGTCGGATGAAGTCAAGGAAAAAGCCTTAGAATTATTATCTTCTCGATATAAAAATGAATGTTTTTTAAATATTGTAGAAGAAATAGAACAAAATCTTTTTCCCAAATCTCAAAAAGATATATTCTATAAATTGCTGGAATTTGTGAATATGACAAAAGACAATAAACTTATTTTGACTACACATAGTCCTTATATCATTAGTTACCTAACGTTAGCTATCAAAGGTTATGCTGTTTGGCAAAAAATATTAACTGATACCTTAAAACAACAATTAGAAAAAATTGTTCCAGAAGTATCTTGTGTATCTGCTGAAGATGCTGTTATATATGAATTAACAGAGGAAGGAAAATTACAAAGACTTCCTAGTTATGACGGGTTACCTTCTGATGAAAATTATCTCAATAAATCATTAGCAGAAACCAATGATTTATTTGTGGAACTACTGGAAATTGAAGACCAAATATGAGAGTAAATTTCGGCTCTTCTGGTTTGGCTATGTTATATTAGCCTGAAATAATCGCTATAAGACTTGTATAGCAAGGCTTACAAGAATCCAAAAAAGCAATTTTAATAAAAAATTCTTTTTGTAGTGTTGGATTCCTTGCTATTTAAGAGGTTAAGCCCATTTTAACTACTTATTTGTTATAACCAGTCCAGAAGAGCCTAAATTTCTTTGTAAAGGAGTGCCAAACTAAGACAAATGAGGTCAATTTCGGACTTTGTGATGATCAATCAAACCAACCTGCATATATTGACGTAACTGATAAAAATAAATGGATCTGTATCGTTAAAAATACAAATGAGATAGAAATAATATTTACTGCTATTGATAACTGTATCTCAATTAAAGAACCTGATGGCACAATAGCTAGTCGTTGTGATGGAATGCTGACTTACTTAGAAAGTATCATTTTTATAGAGTTAAAAGAAAGTAAGCAAATAGCAAATAAGTGGCTTCCTAAAGCAAAAGAGCAATTAAAAAATACTATTTCTCATTTTAAAAATAATCATGATCTCAAGTCATACAGTTCAAAAAGAGCTTATGTATCCAACAAACTAAGACAAATTTCTGCAGTTTCACAAATAGAAAATATACAAAGATTTAAAGATGAAACAGGGTTTATCTTGAGCATTACAACTACTATAACAATCTGACATTAAGATCCTTGCACTGATTTTTACTCAATCCTTACTTACAGCAATCATCTGAATAATTTATAGCGGTATCCGTTTGAGTAAGATACAGATCCCCCCTCTCCCTTGTGGTTCCTGAGGTTAGGGGGGTATTTCTTATGACTAAAAACCATTCTCGAAACCACGCCAAAAAACAATGTAGAATTAAATTATTTAATAAAGGCTGTATAGGCAGTTTGCTATGAAGATACTAGCTAAATGGTCTATTGATGAATATCATTGCATGATTGAAGCAGGAATTTTGCAGAATCGTAAGGTTGAATTGCTTACAGGTGAAATTGTTGAGATGAGTCCAGAAAGCCCTATTCATTACAATACTGCTAAACGGGGTGCCAAATATTTAGAATCATTACTAATAGGTCAAGCCGAGGTTCGTTTTAATGGACCAATTACAATTGGAGATTCCGAACCCGAACCCGATATTGCCATTGTCCGACTACCTGAGTCTACTTATAATAACCGTCACCCTGAAGCCGAAGATATTTTTTGGATTATAGAAGTTTCAAAGACAAGTTTAAAAAAAGATTTAGAGCTTAAAGCATCTATTTATGCTAGTGCAAATATTACAGAATATTGGATTATAGATTTATCGACACAGAAATTAATAGTAATGCAAAATCCACAAAATGGAAAATATACTACAGAACAGATAATACAACAAGCAACTATTACACCATTAGCCTTTCCAAGTATTTATCTACTAGTTAATAGATTGTTATCTTAAAAAGGCTGAGTTAAGAATTTACATAACTGAAGCACTGATTTTTACTTAATCCTTACTTAATGGGTGCCCAGTCTTAGTATTACCTAAATTAGGCGATTGTTTCTCACTATAACGTACTGCTTCGACAAATTGAGAAACCTTAATAGGATCAATAGGTTCAGTGATTTGATTGTGTCGTTTTAAAGAACTGGCCACAATTACACCATTAGCAGATTGCATTAATTTGCCAATATTATCGCTATTTGCTCCACTGCCAATAAATACTGGTTGTCCTGCAGCAGCATTAGTAGCTATTTCTAAATCTTCAAGAGTAGGAGGATGACCTGTAGAGTAACCTGAGAGAATCACTGCATCAGCAAGGCCTCTTTCTAGGGTATCTTTAACGGAAGCGGCTAAATTAGTATTTCCTAGGGGAATGGCGTGTTTAACAAGTACGTCAGCCAAGATAGCTACTTGAGAGCCTAATTCTCGACGATATTTTAATAGTTCATGCGCTTTACCTTCAATCAGACCTTGATCAGTAACCATGACACCTGAGAGAACATTTACTCTAATAAATTGAGCATTAACAGTAGAAGCTATGGCCATAGCACCTTGAGCGTCATTCCGCAAGAGGTTAATTCCGATCGGTAAAACAACCAAATTCTGAATGCGATCCACAATCAAAGTCATAGCGCTGATGACTACAGGATCTACTGTTTCTTTAGCGAAAGGAGCATCAAAAAAATTTTCTATAATGATACCATCTACTCCACCTGCTGCTAAGGCTGTTGCCTCTTGTTCAGCCCTTTGGGTGACAGTGCGTAAATTTCCTCCCCAACGGGGTGAAGATGGTAGAGGCAAAAGATGAACAACACCAATTACAGGACAAGAAGTTTTAAAAATCTGAGTTAAATCCACAACACATTTACCTAATAAAGCCGAGGCTAGTTCACTGAATCCGCTTATATAAATCCCACTAAAAGATTTTATCTCTCAAGCATCATTTGTGTAAAATAGAACCTTGAGCTTCTCAATCAAAAGGAACTATTTTTTTTGGCTACCATTCTGAGAACATGGAGTTATCAATTCCCTCAACTTTACAATAGCATTTCCTTTCTAGCCACTTTAGCTGTGGGAGGAGAAAAACGCTTTCATCTTTTACCTCTAGAAGGGGTTACTGTTTCTCAAGACAGTAAAGTACTAGATTTATGCTGTGGTGGGGGTCAAGCGACTCAATATCTGGTTCAACTCTCCTCTAGTGTTACAGGGTTAGATGCTTCCCCTCTGGCTTTAAAAACTGCTGCAGCGCGAGTCTCTACAGCCCAATATGTGGAAAGTTTAGCAGAAAATATGCCTTTTCTGGATGGTACTTTTACTTTGGTTCATAGTAGTGCTGCTTTACATGAGATGGAGTCTGAACAATTAAAGCAAATTCTTCAAGAAGTATATCGGGTTTTAACTCCCGATGGACAGTTTGTTTTTCTGGATCTGCATCGTCCAACTAATCCTCTCTTCTGGCCTAGTTTAGCTATATTTATGTTCTTGTTTGAGACAGAAACTGCTTGGCAATTACTCAATACTGATTTAAAAAAGCTATTAGAGTCAATTGGGTTTCGAGAAATTCAAGAAAAACTCTATGCTGGGGGAAGTTTACAGGTTATTCAATGCAAAAAATGAAAGTTACAGCAGTTTTAGACCAATATAACTACAAAACTAGGAGCAAAACCAGGGAACCTGCATGGTTGCGTGCGTTTTTATCTGTGTCCCGAATTTGCGGCAGAGCTCTTCTGTTAGCCATATTACTTTTCCTGTTAGTAAGCTGTCAAACACCCCCTTTAGAAAAACCGTCTCAACGACCTATTACTTTAGGAACCACACTCAAACCACGTGGTCTTGATCCTGCTGATAGCTATGAATTAGCCAGCTTAATGATTATTTATAATCTAGGTGATACTTTATATAGTTATGAACTAGGAAAGACTCAACTAAAACCTCAATTAGCTAAAGATTTCCCAGAAATCAGTGCTGATGGGTTAACCTATAAAATCAAGCTACGTTCAGGCATAGTCTTTCACGATGCAAAACCTTTTAATGCTAAAGCAATGGCCTTTAGCTTACAGCGCTTTATTAAAAATGGTGGCGACCCGTCTTTTTTACTCTCTGATACTTTAGATAAAATAGAGGCAACGGGCGAATATGAATTAACATTACACTTAAAACAGCCTTTTGCAGCCTTAACTGCTCTTTTAGCCTTTCCAGGTACTTGTGCCATCTCTCCTAGTGCCTATGAAATAGGGGAAGGCAAATTTAACCCTAATATTTTTGTCGGTACAGGTCCTTATCGTTTAGTAGAAATGACTAACGATAGAATACGTTTAGAAGCTTTTAGCAAATATTGGGGGGAAAAACCGAAAAATTCAGGTTTAGATGTACAGTTATATCCAAATAATCCCACTAATCTTTATAATGCCTTAAGAACAGACACGGTAGATGTTGCTTACCAATCTTTGGCCACTCAACAGGTTGTTAAACTAAAAGATGAAGCCCAACAAAACGGTAAATGGCAGGTTATAGAAGGCGCTGGTTCTGCGGTTAGTTATATCAGTCTGAATTTACGCATGAACCCTTTGAAGGCTTTAAAGGTCCGTCAAGCTATTGCTGCCTTGGTGGATCGTCCTTTTTTAGTAGAACGTATTTTACAAGGACAGGCTAAACCACTTTATAGTCTTATTCCTACTACTTTTGCTGTTTCTGAACCTGTCTTTGAAAAGAAAAATATCCCTCTGGCTAAACAATTATTAGCTGAGGCAGGATTTTCTAGTACCACACCTGCTTTAGTAGAGATCTGGTATTCTTCTGGGTCTCTCAATGCCAGTTTACTAGCGGCTCTTCTCAAGTCCATGGCTACGAGAGATTTAGAAGGTGTGCTCAATTTTCAACCAAATAGCATAGCTTCTGCCGCTTTCTTTCACAATATTTCTCAAGGAATCTATACTAGTTCAATAGCCAACTGGTATCCTGACTTTTTAGATGCTGATAACTATATTACTCCCTTTTTAAATTGTCCTAAGGGTTCCTTTGTAACTGGATGTCAAAAAGGGGGTTCACAAGGGCAGGGGTCTTTTTACTATAGTCATCTAATGAATGAGCTAATTTCGCAACAGAGACAACAACAAGATCCCATTAAACGCAAGGAGGTTTTTTCTCAAATACAGAAACTCCTCGCCGAAGAAGTCCCTTATATTCCCCTTTGGCAGAGTAAAGACTATGCTTTTGCTCAAAATAATATTAAGGGGGTTATTATTAACCCTAGTCAAACTTTTCCTTTTTGGACTCTGGAAAGGAAATAACTCAAGGCTGCGCTATACTGATAGATAGTAAAAATATTTATCGAGTTTAATAACAATTTGTGTATCTCTAAATAACAAGGTGGAAATCACATTCTTAGGCACAAGTTCAGGAGTACCCACAAGGGCGCGGAATGTCTCTAGTATAGCTCTCCGCTTACCACAAAGAGCAGAAGTCTGGCTATTTGATTGTGGGGAAGGAACGCAACATCAAATTTTACGTTCAGATGTCAAAATCTCTCAATTGAGTAAAATATTTATTACTCATATGCACGGAGATCATATTTTTGGTTTAATGGGACTTCTAGCTAGCTGTGGATTAGCAGGAAATGCCCAATATATAGAAATATTCGGTCCACCTGGATTAGAAGACTATCTTAAAGCCTGCACACGTTACTCTCATACCCATTTTAATAATCGTCTGAAAGTTTATACATCTAGTCCAGGACTCCTCTATGAAGATGCCGAATATAGGGTAAAATGCCTACCCCTCAAGCATCGCATCCCTGCTTTTGGCTATGCGGTAGAAGAAAAAGATCGTCCTGGTCGTTTTCGCGTAGAAGAGGCTAAATCTTTGGGGATTCCTCCAGGTCCTCTCTATGGCCTGCTGAAAAATGGTCAGACAATCACCCTAGAAGACGGTCGTCAAATAAACGGGAAGGAACTCTGTGAGGCCACTGAAGCTGGTCGCAAATTAGCTTACTGTACAGATACTATCTATTGTGATTCGGCTGTGGAATTAGCACAAGGTGCTGATGTTCTAATACATGAAGCAACTTTTTCTCACCAAGATGCCCCTCTGGCTTTTGAAAGACTACATTCTACTTCCACAATGGCAGCACAGGTAGCTCTTGGTGCAGGAGTGCAACAATTGATTATGACCCATTTTAGTCCTCGCTATGCCCCAGGGAACTCTTTACAGTTGGATCATCTTCTAGAAGAGGCGCGGACGCTTTTCCCTAATACTATCTTGGCTTATGATTTTCTCAGTGTAGAAGTACAACGGCGAAAAATGTCTCTTACTAGTAAGCTTTAATCTTTTTTCTCGGTAATTCTGGCTTGGATTTCTTTGAGATGTTCTTGTTGATTGATCGCTGAACGAGGACTTGGCAGTTCTCGATTTGGCCAAGTTATTAAGTCATTACAAGGACAGTTGCCTAACTTAATTCCTGCCTCAACCATCGGAATGGGCATATTACATCTAGCACAGGGGATAATGTCCCAGTCTGAGTTCAAAAGTTGTTCTATGGTTTCTTGTGTGCCCTCTAAATAACTCTCTCTGTTTTCGGGTGTCATTAGATGTTGCCAACAATTTTCAAAGGCGGCCGAGTATCTGTTGAATGTAAAGATCGGTTGAGGGATAACCGCCACTCCTTCCTTTTTCAAGACCACTCTTTTGCCTAGTTGAAACCAATAGGCTAGATAAAATTTAACTTGTTCTTGTGAAGCCATTATTAAATCCAGTGTAGTGTGATCTGACCATATCAGTCTTATCTATTTCTATTTTAGTCTCTCCCTGATGAGACACCAAAGTTTTTAACAGTTAAGCTATATTTTTCAGTATTAGGTTTTGTAAAGGTTTGTAAATAAATGTTGTGTCGGTTAAGATGGGCATTATAGGTATAGGTAAAATAAGCTCATTTTATACTTTGATGATGACTGTTCCTACCAATATGTCCGATGATCTTTTTTTCTCTGAGGACTCCGATCTCGCAATTGAATTGCAAGAATCCAATACTGATGAATTGCAATTAAACCTGAAACCTTCGATCGGTCGAAGTAATTTGCGGGATATTGTGGGGCTTTATCTACAAGAAATTGGACGTATTCCTCTTTTAAAGATTCAAGAAGAAGTGATCAAAGCTCAACAGATTCAACGTTATTTTCAATTAATTGAGCTAAGAAATAAAGCCGAAAAAGAGAATGATACACTGATTAAACAATATGTAAAACTTTTAAAAATTTATAATCATTTAACCTCTCAATTGTCTAGGCATCCAACTCCACAAGAATGGGCTAAATCATCTCAACTCTCTTTAGCAGAATTAAAGGAAGCTATCTATTTAGGAAAACAACGCTGGTCACAACTAGTTAATCTCTCTATAGAAGAATTGGAAACAATTCAAAAAATAGGGCTTCTCGCTAAAAGTCAGATGATTGAGGCTAATTTACGTCTAGTTGTTTCTATAGCTAAAAAATATCAAAATCGCGGTTTAGAGTTATTAGATCTGATTCAAGAAGGAACTTTAGGACTAGAAAAAGCTGTGGAAAAGTTTGACCCCACTAAAGGATATCGTTTTAGTACTTATGCCTATTGGTGGATTCGTCAAGGGATAACACGTGGAATAGCTACGCAAAGTCGGATGATTCGCCTCCCTGTTCATATTACCGAAAAACTCAACCGCATTAAAAAAACTCAACGTCAATTTATTCTTCAAAAGGGCAGATTACCTACAATTGAGGAAATTGCCGAGTCAATCCAGATTGAACCAGAACAAGTGCGAGAAATCCTATCACAGATGCCTCGCTCTGTTTCCCTGGATCTCAAAGTTGGTAACGATAAAGAGACCGAATTAGTTGATCTGTTGTATCCCGATGCTGAGCTACCAGAAGAACGTTTGATTAGAGAATCTTTCTATCAAGATTTACATCTTCTTTTAGAAGAACTTAACCCTAAAGAAAAAAGCGTTCTGGAAATGCGCTATGGGTTAATTGATGGTAATGCTTATTCTCTCTCAGAAATAGGCCTTCTACTTAATCTCTCCCGCGAGAGAGTTCGCCAAATTGAAAATAAAGCACTGCAAAAACTGAGGCATCCAGGGCGACGGAATCAAATAAGGGATTATTTTGATTATCTTTCCTAATCCCCTAGGGTTCCTCCTGCGGGCGTAGCCGCCCGCAGGGTCTCCTGACTCCTGCCTCCTGACTCCTGACTTCAAATTATATCTGCTTGATAGCATAAGGCAGCAAAGAGACCAGCCATGACAGTAATTCCTAGTGCTATGATTGGGTCTTGTCCATGTCCAACACACCAAGATGTTACGATCCCTGCCCCTATTGCTGCTGTTAGTCCTGCTTGGAAAATATCTTTTTTCATGATTTTAGCTTTATTTTTTTTTCTTTAGTCTTCAAAAAATAACATCTTTCCTAGGTCTTACAACAGGTTTTGTAATCAAGTTTTAGATTTAGCTATTTTTCTTAATATTTTCCTAGTCATATTGACAAACCCCAAATAATCTGATATAAATAGTAGTTTGTGTGAACATTAAACATATAAAGCGATAAAAGAACCTTGGCTAACGTCATTGTCATAGGTGCCCAGTGGGGCGATGAAGGAAAAGGCAAGATAACAGACTTACTCAGTCGTTCTGCCGATGTCATAGTGCGCTCCCAAGGTGGAGTGAATGCAGGTCACACTCTAGTAGTGGAGGGACAGACCTTTAAGCTACATTTAATTCCTTCTGGGATACTCTATAAGGGGAAAGAATGTATTATTGGTTCAGGAACAGTCATTGATCCCAAGATTCTCCTAGAAGAGATTGCTCAACTAGCCACATTCAATGTTTCAACGGAAAACTTAATGATTTCTCAGACAGCCCATGTGACGATGCCCTATCATCGAATCATTGACCAGGCTTCCGAAGAAAGAAGAGGTAAACACAAAATTGGTACAACTGGCCGAGGCATAGGACCGACTTATGCTGACAAGTCAGAAAGAATGGGCATAAGAATCATCGATTTGATGAACGAAGACAGTCTGCGTCAAAAATTAGAATGGACAATAAATTATAAGAACGTTATTTTAGAAAAACTATATAACATAGAACCTTTAGATGTCCAGACCATAATCAAAGAATATATAGGCTATGCCGAACAACTAAAGCCCTATGTAATTGATAGTTCTTTAAAAATCTATGAAGCAGTACAAAAACGCAAAAATATCCTCTTTGAAGGGGCACAGGGGACTCTTCTAGATCTAGATCATGGAACATATCCTTATGTGACATCCTCTAGCCCAATAGCGGGAGGAGCTTGCGTAGGTTCAGGTATTGGACCTACAATGATAGACCGGGTAATAGGCGTAGCCAAAGCCTATACCACAAGAGTAGGGGAAGGACCTTTTCCCACAGAAATAGGAGGGGAAATGGGACAATATCTTTGTGATCGGGGTGCCGAGTTTGGGACGACAACAGGTCGCCGGAGAAGATGTGGTTGGTTTGATGCGGTAATAGGACGCTATGCAGTTAGAATAAATGGACTAGACTGTTTAGCTATCACAAAACTGGATATTCTAGACGAACTAGATGAGATTCAAGTATGTGTAGCTTATCAGTTAGATGGAAAAACCTGTCATCACTTCCCCAATAGTGCCAAAGACTTTGCCCGTTGTCAACCAATCTACAAAACTGTACCTGGCTGGAAACAGTCAACAGTCAACTGTAGAACCCTGGAAGACCTACCTAAACAAGCACTCAACTATCTGAAATTTCTAGCAGAATTGATGGAAGTCCCCATTGCCATCGTCTCTCTAGGCGCTAGTCGAGATCAAACAATCATTGTAGAAGATCCCATACATGGACCTAAACGAGCTTTATTAGATTCTCATAGTAGAGCACATACATAATTAATTTTAAAAGGAGAACCCAGATGAGTATTACCCTTGAATGTCAAAAAAGACCCGATAACAGCAAGCCAAACGCTTTACGTAGAGAAGGACTGATTCCTGCTACACTCTATGGACATCAAGGCGCTGAGTCGATTTCTTTAGTTGTCCCCGAAAAACAGGCTTATGCTTTATTAAGACGTGCTTTTGTCAATAAAACACAGATAGATCTTACTGTTCCCGATCTCTCTTGGAATGGTAAAGCTATTATTCGAGAAATACAAGCTCATCCTTGGAAGAAAACCCTCTATCATCTGAGTTTCTTCTATCAAGCCTAAAGAGAAATTAAATCAAAAATGAAAAGACTGGGAAATTTCCTAGTCTTTTCATTTTTGACTGAGTAAATTAGAAAAAATGTTCTAGATACTTTTAGAACAAAAATCTTAGCGGCACAGAATACTACTAGAGGTAGGAAAAATTGCTATGATAAATTGTAGAATAGACCAAAGCTCAGAAGCCTCTAGTATGATTATTCAGAACAGCAGCCCAATTAACTTTAAACAAATTCGCCCCGCAATTCAGTTACTAGAGCAGAAAATAGTTAGCTGGCGGCGACAAATACATCAATATCCAGAACTAGGCTTTCTTGAAGTTTTAACAGGAAAATTAATTGCCGAAAAACTCAAAGAAATAGGACTAGAACCAGAAACAGGCATTGCTAAAACTGGTTTAACCGTCTTAATTGAAGGAGAGTTACCTGGACCTACTATAGCCATTCGGGCTGATATAGATGCACTACCAATTGAAGAAGAAAATGAGATCAGTTATCGATCGCAACATAAAGGGATAATGCACGCTTGTGGACATGATGGACATACAGCAATCGCCCTAGGAACAGCCTATTATTTAGCGGCTAATCGGGACAAACTAGCAGGAAGAGTTAAGATCATCTTCCAACCAGCAGAAGAAGGTCCAGGCGGCGCTAAACCAATGATTGAAGAAGGAGTGCTCACCTCACCCGATGTAGATGCTATCATCGGATTACATCTCTGGAACAATCTCCCTCTAGGAGTAGTAGGAGTACGCAGTGGAGCAATGATGGCAGCTGTGGAAATCTTTCACTTGAAAATTCACGGCAAGGGTGGACATGGAGCAATCCCCCAACAGACAAAAGACAGTATTGTGATCGGCTCTCAAATCGTCAATGCTTTACAAACGATAGTGTCACGAAATATTGACCCCATAGAATCAGCAGTTGTCACTATAGGGAAATTTCAAGCAGGTTCAGCCCCGAATATTATTGCTGCCCATGCTCAACTTAGTGGAACTGTTCGCTATTTCAACCCTAAATATCAAGGCTACTTTAAAGAACGCATAGAATCTCTTGTCTCAGGCATTTGTCAAGGTCACGGAGCAAGTTATGAACTCGATTATCTAGATTACTATCCACCTTTAGTAAATGATCCCAAAATAACTCAACTGGTTCGTTCTGTGGCCCTTGATGTGGTAGAAACTGAGCAGGGTATAGCACCTGAATGTCAAACGATGGGAGGTGAGGATATGTCCTTTTTCCTCCAAAAAGTCCCGGGTTGTTACTTCTTTTTAGGCTCAGCTAACTCTCTGCAAGGACTAGACTATCCTCATCACCATCCTCGCTTTAATTTCGATGAAACAGCTTTAGTCATGGGTGTTGAAATGTTTGTTCGTTGTATAGAAAGATTTGCCGAACAAAATCCTGTCTTATAGTCTTTTGAGTTGCTCTAGAGCGTAGAGAAAGCCCAAAACTAAAGTAATAGCAAGCAAAACCAGTAAGATCCAACCAGGGAAAAAAGTTAAAATTTGTAAAGCTCTTAACAAGTAGACAGTTAATGTCAACAGAAGAGCAGTAAGGAAAGGATAGGCAAACAACGAGGTGCGGTAACGTTTAGTCATAAATCAATCTTGGTAATAATCAATTTTATTCTTTATTTCTGAAATCTGTCGACAAAATGTTTTAAATAAAATAAATGCAATATGTCTACGTCGCGTATTAAAATTGCTAAAGACAAAGGAGAATTTGTAAAATCTTTAGTAGATAGCCCAACAGCTCCTTTTTCAACTTATGCTGATGTGGTCGCTTTTGCAGCAGCCTTAGGTACACAAATGGGATTTCGTCGGGTCTTAGAGGGGACAGCTAAAGAACCAAGCCCTATTAATTTAGAGATTTTTATCTCAAGGGATTATGAGTGGATAATTAAACTCTTAGCTATTGTTGAAACAGAAGATCCAGCTATTCTTTTACCCTTTGAAGCAACAGCAGAAGAAGAGCGTTTGACAATATTTGAAGAGTATGCTAACGCTGGACTAGAAAAACTGCAAAATGAACTGAGAGGGTCTGTTGACTACACAGATCGTATCCTATTATTAATTAATAGTGTTCGCTTTGCTAAGCAAAAAACAACTGAAGAATTTGATTTAAGTCGGTTTTTGTAATGTATTTTTTACAAGAAAGTGAAGAAATTAAAGATTTAATAGAAGATTTAACTAGAGTAGATATTCTTTGGTTAGATACTGAGACCGCAGATTATACTACCAGTAAGCCTCGTATATCTTTAATTCAAGTTTTAGTTGATAGGGATGATTTAATAGGGGCTAGAACTTGTCTGTTAGACGTTTTAGAACAGCCAGAGTTAGTAGATATTTTTATTAAAAAAATAATGCAAAATGAGGCGATTGAAAAAATATTTCACAATGCCAATTATGATTTAAGATTTTTAGGCAAAGACTCAGCAAAAAATGTAACTTGTACTTGGGAGATAGCAAAAAAAATACCTTATCACGTATTACCTTTGAAGAGTTTAAGTCTTAAGAGTTTAGCCGAGAATTTAGCAGGATTTAAAGAAGTTAATAAAGAAGAACAGTGTAGTGATTGGGGTCAGCGTCCTTTGACAGAAAAACAGTTATTTTATGCGGCGATGGATCCAGTTTATTTAGCTCAAGTTCATCGTCATTTATTACAACTACGAGAAAAAGCTCCTCCACCCGATCCTAAAACAGATAATTTGACGGTTTTATCTCAAAGATATCTAGCTATAGAAAAGGATTGGAAGAAATTAGATGCCGAGATGGAAGAGATTAGAGAAAGAATAAAAAAAGCCATGCAGGTACAAAATATTGCAGAGACAGAACTTTTTCAACTCTCAATAACTGAGAGAAATACTATCAAAACACAATTTACTGAGTTAGTTGATTTAGTAGTTAATGAAGGTAAAAAAATCGACTTTGATCTAACTTTAACTAAAGAGATACAAGAACAGCTAGGCCATCTTTTAGAGAAACTCAATGTGACGATAAAGACCACTTCTGTAGTCTCTTTAAAAGTCAAAACCAAGGAATAAGTACTGGTAGATCGGGATCATTCTTAAGGTTCTTTGGCTTACAGCCATTTGAGACTAGACAAGCTACAAAACCAGCGGGCGGGGCGGATCCCCCCGCCTAGGTTTTGGTTTTTAAGTTGTGGCGTAACGAGATTTACATTTGCTGTAAACCGAGGTTCTGTGCCATCTCATGATATAATGTAGAATGAGGAAATACATATATAACTAGCTCCAATATATTAACTTTTCCACGTGCCAAAAACGAGGCTCCTTCGCTCTCGATAGAGTGCTGGAAAGGGTGTAAGAATTAGACGAGGGTGTTTGTGCTAGGATGGATTAAGAGGACTTGTAGTTCGATAAAAAATCTCGTCAGAACGCCAGTCAACTAAAACACCTATTTTGTACTAAATAACATCTATTGCGATGAGCCAAAATATGATTACATAGCGAGAGAATAAAATTATGATTTACAATCAAAGACTAATGGGACTCCTCTTGTTAAGTGCGATCTCTTTTGTGGGATCTGCCTTCCCTCTGTTAAATACGATAGCCGAACCAGCCACCTCAACAACCCCATCTTCATCTCCAACAAAAGGGACTTGGGCAAATATCCTGAAGATGGTCAGTACACATCCATTAAATTCTCAGGGAGGGGGTTCGCGAGGAAGCAATTTTTGTTTGATTGCTCCAGGACAATTGGGCGACAAGCCGCAAATTTGGAATGAGCGACCGATGTTTTTTTGGAAAAATTCAACTAAATCGACCGATCTAGAATTTCGGCTTTATTCTCCTTTTAATACTCAACAAGGTCAGATAGTATTATGGAGAAAAAGAATAACTACAGAAGCCCCAGTCTCAGAGTTTCAAAATGCTCAATATCAAGGAGAAACTTTAAAGAATAGTCAAAAATATCAATGGGAATATGTTGATCAAGGGGAACATAAAAAAATTAACGGAAACTTTAAACTCCTCAGTAATGAAGAACATCAACATATTGCTAAAGACCTAAAAGACTTAGAAATGAAATTACAATCAGAGGGAAAAACAGCCGAAGAAATCGTCCTCAAGAAGACAGAATATTTTGCCTCCAAAAAGCTCTGGTCTGATGCGTTGCAAGAACTGTCTTTAGTCGATAACCATACCCTAAGCGGAACTCCTCCTACGCCTACTTTTGTGAGTCAAAGACAAAAGTTATTTGATTCTTTTTGTGAAAATCCGAAATAGTTGAACTGGAGAAGCCCTAAAAAACTTTCCCTGTTCTAGTCAGGGCAACAGACTATTTGGTCTGAGCTTCCAAAACGAAGTCAACCCCTTCCGCAGTACGTACAGTTCTCATTTGGGCGCAGATGGCTCAATGTGTCACCTGAGTCATCTTCTCCTAAACAAATTATTGTAGAAGCCACAGGATGGACAAAAACTCATGAGGGAGACATCCAACTCATACCTACAGGTACTACGGGTAACCCTGACAATTCTCAACCCCTAAGTGGCTGTAAAAAATAAATTTCCTAAAAAACTTTCCAGTTTACCGAAAAGACGACCCCATCAGCATTAAGAGAATTACCATAGATTGGTACATTATTGAGGCGAATCCCATAATCAATCCGGGCATTAAAATCAGTGCCTTGTTGCCATAATAGTCCTAGTCCCACAGAACTTAAAGTATTGGGAACAGAAGTAGACCGACCATCAGCATTCCAACCACTCCCGAAATCCACAAAAGGCACTACTTGGAGCAAAGTACTGTTTTGGCTTAGGCGGAGAATCGGTAGGCGAACTTCCACAGAGGCAAAAATCCCATTGTCAGTCGAAAGATAATTCTGAGGATAGCCTACCACACTACCTAACCCACCAATAGCAAACTGCTCTAAAGGAATTAGAGGGCCATTAGCTAATTGTAAAGAAGTCTGAGCTACTATTAAAGTATCAGGTGCCAGTAAATGTACCCATTGTGCCTGTCCTCGCCAGATAAAATAGTTCATCTGGGGAGCATTAGGATTAATAGCAGTATCATAGGGTTGGGTTGCACCTAAGCCATTAAGACCTATACTAAATTCAGACCGAGCCGCAATTACCGATTGTGCATTTCTAGACACCCATTCTTGAAAGAATCGTAAAGCTGGATCTTTAATAATGCCATTTAGATCTGTTCCATAAGTAGGTAAAGGCATATCACCAATGAGATTGGCACTGGTTTGATAGTCCAAGATTAAGCCGAAAGCGAACTCAGTTTCAGGTGTTTGTTGGATAGGTTGACGAAAGGTAATTTTATAGTCTTCATATTTGGATTTAAGATTTAAACTATTAAAAGGCTGCTGAACCACCACTCCGTAGAAATGTCGATAATCCAGCCTCAGCGTGCCATTATAAGGATTAACAGGCACAGTATAAGAAAAATCCAAATCTTGACTGCCCGAACTATTGAAATAATCGCCTTCTAAACTATCACCTAGTCCTGTAAGGTTGGCTTCTTTGAGTTCTATTCCTTGGCGAAAACTTCCCACCGAGGGAGAACGACCATTATCTAAAACTATTGTTGCACTTTCCGAACGAGCAGTCTTTACCGTTACATCTAGAATACTGCTCTCTGGACTGATTCCTGCTGCTAACTCAGCCGAAATCGTCTCAACTAGGGGATCTAGTTTTAACAGTTGTAGGGCTTCTATCAGACGAGGTACATTGAGAGGGGTTTGAGTTGCTATGGCTAGACGTTCTCGAATATAATCCGGCGAAAGTCTACCGTCAACTTGCACATTGATCTTTTCTACTTTGCCCTCAACAATTCTAATTGTCACAATCCCGTTTGTAATCGTTTGTGGCGGAATATAAGCTCCTGATGTAGTATAGCCTGCCTTTTGATAATATTGGGTAATTTTAGAACGAGCTTGTAATAACTCAGCAAAAGAAAGCGGACGATTCAGCAAAAATTTAGTAACTTCGGCGAGTTCTGCTTGACTAAAGGCTGTATTGCCTTCAAACTTAAAAGCTTTAACCTTAATTATCGCATGTACGTTGGCAGGTAGTTCATCGGGCGGAAGCTGAGGACTTCCGGGGAGGGGGAGAATTTGTTTAGGTGAAGGTAAAGGGGTAGGTAGAGGAGTAGGTGGTAAAGGTTGCGTAGGTCTGGGAACTTGTAATTGTGGAAAGCTAAGAGATTGTGCAAGTGATGGTCTTCCTGATAACTCGATTAGAGAAAATAACAACAGTAGAGGCCAACAATCTGAAATTCTTTGATGATTTTTTAACATTGTGTTGAAAATTAAGCCGTTTTTGATCTGAGTTGCACTCTATTGTATTAATTTAAACGGTTTATGGCAAGGTTGACGATGAAAAACTATACACAAAGAAAAAATCTATTGACTCTTCTGAGAGCGTATTGATATTATTAGGAAAAATTAACAGTCTAGGGATAACAGATGCTCAGGAGACAACAATTAGAGAACTGGATTAACGCCACAGCCAGGATAATAACTCTAGGTTCTCTCTTGGGATTGTCTTTAAGTAAATCAGTTTTAGCTAGACCGAGTAATATAGTCCCTGATAACACTTTAGGCGCAGGAAAGAACTCAATCGTTACACCAAATTATCAAAATAAACCCATAGAAGTCATCATAGGTGGCTCCCAAAACGGACAGAATCTCTTTCACAGTTTTAGAGAATTTAATGTCAGTACTGGAAGGGGAGCCTATTTCTATATAGTCAATCCTTCCACAGCCAATGTTCTAGTCAGAGTAACAGGATCAAATTTCTCAAATATTAATGGAACCTTGGGAACCTTTGGCAATGCTACTCCTAACCTCTTTTTAATGAACCCTAATGGCATCATTTTTGGACACAGTGCTAGTTTAGACCTAGGGGGTGCTTTTATCGCTACAACGGCTAATGCTATTGGGTTTGGAACTAACGGAAATTTTAGCGCTACACAACCACAACAGCCTAGTGCTTTACTGACAATTCAACCTTCAGCCTTATTCATTAATAAATTAAATCCTATCCCCACAATCTTTAATAACACTCTGAATACTCTCCCAATCTTTTTTGGGATGTTCTACCATTTCCAACACGGAAACTTTTCTTTTAGTAATTCTTCCGTTTTAAAAATTGGGTGTAGTGCAGACCCAGAAAGACAAGGGGGAAAGTGGACTGGGTAGAAAAACAGTATAATATTCGCTTTTTAGCAGTACGAATTAACAAAAAAGCCTATTTTTTAATAGAACAATCTTCCTTGTCTTCCTTGTCTCCCTTGTCTTTTTAGCTTACCTACACTTGAAAGTCCTAGTTCTCCTCTACCAATCAGGATCATTACAGGTATAGATTTTTAAGCTATTGACTTTGGGTACTCCAGTAATGCAAGTACAAATATTAGAACCATCTTCTAATTCTACTTCGCAAGCATGACAAGAACCCATTAAACAGCCAGTAGGAATGAAAACTCCTGCCCTTTTGGCTACCGCTAAAAGAGATTCGCCAGCTTGGGCTTCTATCACAACGTCATCAGGTAAAAAATGAATTTGTACAGTCATAAGTTTATATAGTAAGCATTTTTGGTTACAAGGGAAGACAAGGTTAGATGGAGTGCTTTGGGGGGTGAATTGGACAGCCACAACCCAGTCTTTACTTCTATGATAAAAATATCAACTTTTAGCTCCTGTTGTTGGTAATCTGTTGCTCTTCCTAGTAAAATTACCAATTTCAGAAGTAACGTATTTACCTAAATGAGATTCTAAACAGTAAGGCACTCTAAATTTTATTGTTTGACCGTCCCATTGACAGGTTTAATTTCCATAGCTTTCATCCAGAGAACCTACAATAAATATTTCTCCCCTCGGCACCCTAACCCTGATTGGGGCTAACTTTAGAAGTTTTATTTGATTGGTTAGTTTAAAGATATAACGTTTTTTATGTCGACGAAGTCCGCCCGTAGGGTTGGCCCCGAAACCTGAGATTATACCAGTTAGTTTTCTTGTACCTTAGAGAGCAGGCTATGGTTAACTTACTCACATTATGAGTAAGTTTGAGAAGAATTAGTTAATTATTTTTAAGCTGTATCTAACCCCCTCCCACAATAGTCACAATCTCCAGAACATCCCCATCTTGTAAGGTTGTTTTCTCCCAATATTGCCTATGCAGTATGTCTCTGTTGTATTCGACAACCACTAGACTCAGATTGAGACCTAACTGTTTTAGGAATTGAGGAAGCGGTGTTTTCATGGGGCAAGTCTGGACTTCCCCATTGACTTTTAAAGTGATCTGCATCTAAATATCTTCTCTGTGAACCTCAATTTAATCATATCTTCTCTCTAAAGCCAAAACGCATCTAAGATGCGTTTTGGCTTGCTCTCAAATTCATAGCTCATTTTTCTAACCTTGAGAAAAATGAGCGAACCGTGAGTTCTTATTTTTGGCTAGGGAAACTAATTTAACTTTTTCAAGGTCTATACACTTGAGATAGCATTCTGCCATACAATTTAGATACTCATGTCAGAATATATGGAACATCAAAAGCAACACCACGATACCTTAGCTATCGGGTTGTGTCGGGAGATTAAGCAGTGAAAACGGTTGATTTTAGCGGGAGTCCCTTCCATTTCATCGGTATTGGCGGTATAGGAATGTCTGCCTTAGCTTACATTCTGGCTAAACGTCAGTTACCAGTATCAGGTTCTGATCTTCGCTCTAGCCAGATCACAGAGCGCCTACAGTCAGTAGGAGCGCATATATTTAAAGCACAAGAGGCGAAAAATCTAGATTTTTTTAATCTACAGCTAGGAGAATTGACAATAACTGCTCAGTCAATTCCCCAGATTATTTGTTCGACGGCAATTTCTGATAACAACATAGAGTATCAAGCCGCACAAGATCTAGGGTATCCAATATTTCATCGCTCAGACATCTTAGCTGCTTTGATCAAAGAACATCAAAGTATAGCAGTAGGGGGAACACATGGAAAAACAACGACAAGTAGTTTAATTGGCTATGTTTTGTTAAAAGCTGGTTTAGATCCGACGATCATTGTGGGAGGCGAAGTAGATGCTTGGCAAGGTAATGCCCATCTAGGTTCAAGTCCTTGGTTGGTGGCAGAAGTGGATGAGTCAGATGGTTCTCTCGCTAAATATTCGCCATCTATTGGCATAATTACGAATATAGAGTTAGATCATCCCGATCATTTTCAAGATCTTGCTCAAGTGATCGAAACCTTTGAGATGTTTGCCAAACAATGCCAAACCTTAATAGTGTGTTTGGATTGCCCAACTAGTAAAAATCACTTTCAACCACATATATCTTATAGTCTAGATCCAGCCCTCAAAGCAGATTACACGGCCACAGATATCGTTTACAATCCAGAAGGAAGTGTGGCGAAAATATGGGAAAAAGGGAATGAACTAGGAACTTTAAAATTACGATTACCAGGAAAACATAACATCAGTAACTCTCTAGCAGCAATAGCAGTAGCTAGACATTTACAACTGGATTTTAAGGTAATTGCCGCCGCTATGGCTACTTTTACAGGCGCTAAACGTCGTTTTGAGTTAAAAGGGACAGCAGGGGGAATAACTTTTATTGATGATTATGCTCACCATCCTAGCGAAATAAAAGCAACTCTCTCAGCTGCTCGCTCTAAGTTAGCTTTATTACCAGATAAACGCATTGTCACTGTTTTTCAACCTCATCGCTATAGTCGGACAGCCAAATTTTTAGAGGAATTTGCCACTTCTTTTTCGCAAACTGATTTGGTAGTATTAACTGATATCTACTCTGCAGGTGAGTCTAACCTAGCACAATTAAAAGGTGAAGAAGTAGCAGAGTCGGTCAGTCGTTATCATCCCTTAGTGTATTATTGTGCTCAGCTTTCTTCCCTCTCTGAGTTCCTCCAAACTATCTTAAAACCAGGCGACTGGGTATTATTTTTAGGAGCAGGGAATCTCAATCAAGTTATCCCCCAACTAATAAGTGCCTATGAGAATTAATTAAACAAATTTTTTGCGATTTACCTGTTGCCTTGTCTCTACCCAGAAATTTGTTTTGTAGAACTACATAAAAAGTTCAAAACTCTGTATTTAAAACTTATGACTGTTTCTTTGATTGTGCCTTCTCCCTTACCAAACATTCAACGCTCTGTTAGTTTATCTCCACTAACATCTTACCGCATAGGTGGTAAAGCTGAATGGTATGCTTCAATACGTAGTAAAGAAGAATTAGAACAAGTTTTTCAATGGTACGCTGCTCAGTCCATTCCCCTGACTTTTCTGGGTGCCGGTTCTAATCTATTGGTGAGTGATGAAGGTCTCCCAGGGTTAGTATTGAGTAGTCGTCATCTCCGCTACTTTAGTTTCGATCAGGAAACTGGACAGGTAACAGCTTCAGCAGGGGAGCCTATTGCTCGTATTGCGTGGCTGGCAGCTAAAATGGGCTGGAGTGGACTAGAATGGGCTGTCGGCATCCCAGGCACGGTAGGAGGTTCTGTAGTGATGAATGCAGGCGCACATAACAAGTCGCTCTCTGATGTTTTAGTCAGTGCCAAAATAGCTTCTTGTACAGGAGAGTTCACAACTTTTAAACCAGAAGATTTTCAATTCAGTTACCGTTCTTCCCTGTTGCAAAAGCAGCCCCGCATGGTAGTAGAGGCAACTTTACAACTAGAGCCAGGATACTATAGAACCACGATTATGGAGAGTACAAATAATAATCTGAAAAAACGCCGCAACTCTCAACCCTATGATAGTCCAAGTTGTGGGAGTGTTTTCCGCAATCCCCATCCCCAAGCTGCAGGATGGTTAATTGAACAAATGGGACTCAAAGGCCATCAAATAGGAGAAGCCCAAGTCTCTCAACGTCATGCTAATTTTATTATCAATAGTGGGAGGGCTAAAGCGGCTGATGTCTTTCGGTTAATTTGTTATGTGCAAGAACAAGCTCAAAAACACTGGGGGATTTCCCTAGAACCAGAGGTTAAAATGTTAGGACAGTTTCCTGTAGTTTAAAATGATTTTTATCTCTAGATTTGCTCGGCAAACTGTACTGAGCTGGATGTTAACTCTGTCATTGGCTCTGGTTTGGTTATTTATTGATGGTGAATTAGTACTAGCTGAGAATATTAGTATTAATTATAGTTTTGCCAACCTAGCTAAGCAGGATTTTAGTAATCAAAATTTGATTGGTGGGGTCTTTGCTGCTGCTGACTTACAGGGAGCCAATTTGAATAATTCTAACTTGAGTAATACTATTTTGACTGAAGCCAACCTACTCAAAGCTAATTTAAAAAATGCTAATCTCTCTAATTCTCTCTTAGATAGGGTAACTCTAGATTTTGCTGATTTAACTAATGCCATTTTAGTAGAAGCAATAGCCACCCGCACCCGTTTTTATGATGCCATTATTACAGGGGTTGATTTTACTGGTGCTATTATTGATCGCTATCAGGTCAAGTTAATGTGTGAACGTGCCGAGGGGATCAATCCTATTACGCAAGTTTCTACTAGGGAGAGTTTAGGTTGTAAAGGCTAGAAGTGGTTCATCCCCACCACCACTTACAAAGTGGGGAGAGATGTGCCTTGGCTTGAGCAAGCTTAGTAAAATTTAACTCCAGTCCTCTTGTTCTGAAAATTGAACTTGTAGTGAGCCCTGCTTATAAATATGACGTGTTTTCTCAAAGAGTTCTTCGAGGGTCAATCCCCAACGCTGAAGTAGTATTTCTAAATCTTTTTGTAATTCTCTGGCTCCAGGGAAATTATAGTAACGAATAAGTAAACGTCCTAATTCTGTTAAATTGTGATCGTTGGACTCCTCACTGAGGAGCTGATTTACTATTATTCGATCCTCTCGTTCTTGGGGATGTTGTTGATCTCGTTTGGTACCATTCGACATAATATATTCCCACTTTTCTCCCTAAAACCGACTCTTGTTCCCTCACTTCTGACTCCCGTCACCTAACTAAGCTAGTGAGTATTTAAGTTACCTACTCGAAGATCCTCCCCACACCCACACCCTAAGGGCGGCTACGCCCACACCCTACTAAAACGCATTTTAAATGCTTGACAGAGCTTATTTAGCCTTAGCCTTGGTTTTCTTCTGTTTAGCTGCTTTCTCTGCAGCCATTTTAGCTTGTGCTGCTTTTTCTTTTTCTTCTACTAGTTTATCGAGATAATAGTGATAGTCACCAGCATAAACTAATAACTCACCGTTGCGAATTTCGACAATTTTGTTGGCAACTTTAGAGATAAAGTAACGATCATGCGAAACAATCAAGACTGTTCCATCATAGTTTTGTAAGGCTTCCTCTAACATCTCTTTAGCTGGAATATCCAAGTGATTGGTCGGTTCATCTAAAATCAACAGGTTAGCTGGCTGTAGCAGCATTTTAGCTAATGCTAGGCGGGCTTTTTCCCCGCCACTTAAAGCCACAACTTTTTTGAAGACTGTATCTCCACTGAAGAGAAAACAGCCTAATAGGGTACGCACTTCCTCATTTTTCCAGTCAGGCACTTCATCATGGATGGTTTCTAGTACCGTTTTTTCTAGGTTTAGGGCTTCAGCTTGATTTTGTTCAAAGTAAGCTGGTACAATGTTGTGCTTTCCTAGTTGTACTGTTCCTTCGTCGGGTTCTTCTAGTCCCATAATGAGACGCAAGAGGGTAGATTTTCCCGCTCCGTTTGGTCCTAGAAAGGCTATACGATCTCCTCTTTCTATCTCTAAATTTGCCCCTAAGAAGATAATTTTCTCATCGTAACTCAGGACTAAATTCCTAATGGTAGCCACTTCTAAACCACTACGCGAGGCGGGCGGAAACTGAAAACGAAGAGTCTTTAGAGTAGATATTGGGGCTTCTATTTGCTCTATTTTTTCTAGTTGTTTTTCCCTACTTTTGGCTTGTGTACTTCTAGTGGCACTAGCCCGAAAACGATCCACAAATTCTTGCTGCTGTTTGATCTCTTTCTGTTGTCGTTCATAAGAACTCAACTGGATCTGACTATTAAATGACTTTTGTTCTAGATAAGATGAATAGTTACCAAGATAGGTGTTAGAAATACCCCTTTCTGTTTCGACAATTTGATTACAGAGTCGATCCAGAAATTCTCGGTCATGGGAGATGATTACCATCGGGGTATTTAACCCTTTTAAATAATTCTCTAACCATTCTATTGTTTCTAAATCTAGATGGTTGGTAGGTTCATCTAGTAACAGTAGGTCGGGCTTTTGTAGTAGGATTTTGCCCAAACTGAGGCGCATTTGCCAACCACCACTAAAAGTACTAACTATACGATCTCCATCTTCTGGATCAAACCCCATCTCAGCCAAAGTTTTCTCAATCCGAGACTCTAGTGCGTATCCATCGAGAGCTTCAAATTTACGTTGTAATTTATCTAGTTTATTTACTAACTGATCGAGCTGTTCAGGATTAGCCGTTTCCATCAAGTTATGTACTGTCTCTATTTCTTGTACTGCTTGATTAGCGGCAGTAAAAACTGACCAGAAATCTTTTTTGACAGTATAAGTCGGTTCTACATCGAACTCTTGGGTTAGATAGCCTATTTGAAGGCTTTGTGGACGAATTATTTCTCCAGCCGTAGGTTCTATTTCCCCCATAATGATTTTCAGTTGGGTACTTTTACCTGCGCCATTGACTCCAACCAGTCCTATGCGATCACCTGTCTTGACTTCCCAAGTTACATCTTTTAAGACTTCACCTGTGGAGTAAGTTTTATTGATATGTTCAAGTCGTAGCATTCAATTATTATTTCCTAGTGTGCTTTTAATTTGGGCTTTTGTGAACTTAACGACGTGAATTTTGTTTAGTTAGCAAGGGTAAAGGGGGGCGAGAAGAGGCCGCTGGTAGATAACGGGTTGGTTGGGCTTCTTGAGATCTATGTGGTTGTATTGATTTAATTTGAAGCCAGCGCCAAGCGACTGAACCTAGGACAATCAAGAGACCAAAAGCGATTAATGTAGCACTCTCACCAAATCCACCAATAACTACATCTAAACTCCCTGCTAAAATTAGCGATCCAGTTACTCGTTCTCTATGATAGGCATTTTTAATCGAACGTGGGGATAAACGATTCATAACTTGACTTTTGTGTGATTTTTGTGATTCTCCTTATTTCAGTATATGATAGTAGATTGGACTTTAAAAAGCAGCATAATTTAGGAGGCTTAATTTCATGTCCCGTATTTGTCAACTAACTGGCAAGAAAGCTAATAATGGCTATAGTGTATCTCATTCTCACCGCCGTACGAAAAAACTTCAGCAAGTTAATTTACAATGGAAGAGAATATGGTGGACAGAAGGAAATCGTTGGGTAAAACTTCAGATATCTACTACAGCTATCAAAACTCTTGAGAAAAAAGGTCTGCAAGCTATGGCTAAAGAAATTGGTCTTGACCTTAGTAAATGTTAAAAACGTTAGGGGGATTTCCCCCTCTTGCCTTCTCTTTCTCATAGAAGCCAACATTCGTGAATTGTTACACAACCCCTAACCAATTGCAGTTTGAAGCCAGAAAACGTTACAAGCTCCTGGTATAGTCTATCTGTTAAAGAAGCCACCATTAACCCATCTTGGGTTACTAGAATTGCGAAAATTAGATGCTCTGTTAAAAAAGCCGCCACCGTTACCCCAGCCACTGTGATTGTTGAGAAAGTTAGGGGCTCTATTGAGAAAAGTCCCGCCATTACGCCAGCTTGTGTTATAGTTGCGAAAACTAGGTGATCTGTTCAGAAAACCAACGCCATTGCCAAGATTGACAAAATTAGCCGCTATATCAAAGGTAAGGGGTATTTCCTCTGTTTCTGCTACTGCCTCTTTTTCTTTGATTATTTGGTTAATACGAGTCAGACGAGTTTCAATATTGGATTGGCTAAGATCATTTTTAATGGGTTGTTTTTCGGCTTTCAAAGGAGTAACAGGGGCTAGAGCTAACAAAAACCCCAATATACCTATAGTATTAGTAATTTTCACTTATTTTATCTTTCTATATTTCTTTCATCACTTTAACATTAAAAATATAACTAGAAAAAATTTATTTCAACTTGAAATTCCGAGTTTTTGTGTTTGCTTAGAACAATTTTTTAGAGGAAGGAGAAACACCTGTCCGACTGGTTCGTGAAGGTTTAAAAAAGAGAAATATTAATCCATGTGAGCCAATTCTTACTCAGAGGAGACTATAAAAAATCCCGAAAGGCAAAAAGCACCCCCAAAAAATGGGAGTGCCTTTTAGAGATATTTAATTATTAACCGTTGATTACAGGAGCTTGTTCACCAGTAAAGGCTAAATCTAGAGGGAAGTTGTGAGCGTTGCGTTCGTGCATTACTTCAAACCCGATGTTAGCGCGGTTTAAGATATCTGCCCAAGTTCCAACTACTCTTCCTTGAGAATCTAAGATAGACTGGTTGA